>MDTG01219090.1_pt1 | contig 27473 bp, 23 predicted proteins | sample 811421 | NCBI WGS metagenome assembly MDTG01 (sample SAMN05326645, study PRJNA326480) | marine metagenome | isolation source: seawater | place: Pacific Ocean: South East | collected 2011
CGTGCTGCAGGTCCTGGCGGCGACCGACCCGCTGCGCCTGCTCCAGCAGGCCGGGTCCCTGCGCGACGACGAGCTGCGTCGGAGCTGCCAGGCGCTCTTGCCCGCGGCGATCGAGGCCCTGTTCCACGCCGAGCTCCTGGCGGTGATCGCGGGCGAGGCGCGCAGCTCGGTCGAGGCCCGCCGGCTGGAGGACGCGCTCCGGCAGGCCGCCGAGCTGGGGCTCGACAAGGCCGCGATCGCGGCCGCCAAGCGGGCGGCCCTCGAGGCGAGCTCGCCTCGCTGGGAGGAGCGCTTCGGCCTGGCGCTCCAGCGCGGCGACGAGAAGACGCTCCTCGAAGGTCTGACCCGCCTGCTCACGATCCCGCCGCGCACCTGGGCGGGTCCGAGCTTCCGCGCCGTGCTCGAGCGCGCGACCACCCGCCTGGCGGAGCCGCTCAGCGACGTCTCGATCCCCCAGCAGCGGGCGCTCCTCCAGCGGCTGATCGTGTTCGACCACCGGCTGGTCTACGGCGTCGACGGGCGGCGCCACGCCGCCGAGCGCTTGACTCGGATCGCCTGGCGCATGCCTCCCAGCGAGGACGAGCGGCAGATCCTGTTCCGCTTCCGCTACGGGAGCGCCTGGGCGCTCCCGCGGCGGGCTCACGCCCGGAGCGGGGCCCTGCGCATCTCCCGCCGCGCGATCGAGTGGCTCGCGCGGCAAGAGGAGGCCGAGCACAGCCGGCTGGCGCGCCTCGCCGCCTGGAACGACCGCTTCGACACCCTCGACGAGCTGAGCGACTACGAGCCGCACCTGCGCGCCTTCTTGCCCGACGTCCTCGAGGCGCCGATCCACGACGTCGCGCCGCGCTACCTGGTCCAGGTCCTCGCCGGGGCGATGCGGACGGTCGGGCGGGAGGTCTCGATCCTGACCCCGGCTGAGCGCCAGCCGATCGCAGCGGCCCTGAGCGACCTGCTCCAGCGCACCCGCCAGGTCCTCGCAGCAGACCCCGTGCGCGACACCGGCGCGCTCGCGAGCTGCATGCAGCTCGAGGCCAGCGCCGTCGGGCTCCAGCGCGACGACGAGGCCCGCAAGGCGCGCCTGGCCGAGCTGGTCGCCGGGCTGCGCCAGCAGATCCAGGCCAAGCCCGAGGCGCGCTACGAGCGTCACCTCCTGGCCGTGCTCCTGTTCCGCGTCGCCCAGAACGACCCCTTCGCCGCCCGCGAAGGCTGCCTGGAGGCGCTGCGCCTCTGGCAGGAGGCGGTCCCCAGCGGCGAGGAGTTCGAGCCCCTGGGCCAATACCTGCGCTGCGGGATCTTCCTGGCGCAGTCCCTGCGCGGCCTGGACCGCGCCGAGGAAGCCTGGAGCGTGCTCCAGGCACCTCGCATGCACCTGCGCGACTCCTACCGCCACTTCACGGGGATCCCGCCGAGCGCGCTGGACCGCATGATTCCGCTGGTCGACTTCACGGGCGAGCTGGCGCGGGTCGCCTGGGCGACGGGTCGCACCCACGAGGCGCGCGCGATCCTGGAGTCGACCCTCGAGGTCGCTCCCTCGCCACGGATTCGCCGCCAAGTCAGCGAGCTCTTGAGCGAGCTGGAGCGCCAGACCCCGGGGCAGAGCGTCCCTGACGCTCCCAAGGACCCGGCCCAAGATCCCGACGGGGAGCCGGAGGAGGGAGACCCAGAGGACCCCGACGAGGACGAGTCCGAGTCGGGGGCCTTGCCGGGCAACGACTAAGGGATTTCTCCCAACAGTCGCGCGACCCTTACACGTATAGAAACAATGGGACTGGAAGTCTGGCACCGCCACGCGGGGCAAGTCGTTGTTAAATAGCGACTTGCGAAGAGCGCCCCAAAGTTCGCAATGGGGTGTGAAACCAAAGGGCGGGGTCGGGGTCCAACCCCTGGGGAGGAGCGAGGCGAGGTGGAGAGCGATGAACGCGAAGACGATGAACAAGTGGCTGAGCCAGCGCCGCAAGCGCAAGAAGCCACGGCACTGCGATCTGGAAGGGTGCAACCAGGCGACCCGCGAGGGTAAGCCCTACTGCAGCGATCACGTAGAGGAGTTGCCCTACGTGCTCGAGGTGCAGCAGCGGATCGCAGCACGGGAAGAAGAGCAAGCGGCCGCCAGCAAGCGCGGCGCGCGGGCGATCGACCCCTACGGCCCGACGGCGCGAGACATTCTGCTCTCGCTCTGGGTCAACGGAGAGCGCAGCGTGGCGCGCCTGGCGCGCGAAATGAACCTGGACTTCCAGCTGGTCCAGGAATACGTGAAGCGGCTCAAGAAGGCGAAGCTGCTCGAGCAGATCCCTGCTCGTCGCGGCGCCGGCAAGGCGAAGCTGACCCCCGAGCTGGCGGCGATCGAAGATCCCCGCCTGATCGGACTCCGCCCGCCCGCCGACGCCTCCGCTCCTGCCCTCCAGACGGCCCAGCCGATCCAACCCCTGGGGATCGAGACCAAGGCCTCCTAGGCGGTCCGAACCCTACGCACCTCACGGCGAGCAGCTCCGGCTGCTCGCCGTTCTGCGTGTGGGGTTTCCGTCAGGTTTCAAGTCGCTGCCCCACTTCACGAGGCAGCGGATAGACTTCGCGCGTGGCCAAGTCCAAGAAGCGCAGAGGCTTCAAGGTTCCGCCCACCCTGGGCCCGTGCACCCACCTCGTCAAGATCGGCGAGGGGGCGATGGGAGCCGTGTACAGGGCGGACCACGCCGGAATGGGGCTCGAGGTCGCGGTCAAGGTCCTCAACCCCAAGCTGGGCAAGCAGGACCCCGTCGCGGTCAAGCGCTTCGTGCGCGAGGTCCGCTCGCTCGCCGCGATCAACGACCCGCTCGTGATCCGCGTGTTCGACGCCGGCCAGGACGGCCCCTACACCTACGCGATCATGGAGCTGATTCGGGGCAAGTCCCTCGAGAAGCTGCTCCACGCCGCGCCCGAGGGGCGCATGTCGCCGGGCGCGGCGGCCCACTACTGCTCCAAGATCGCGCGCGGCCTGATCCCCGTGCACCGGCTCGGGATCGTCCACCGGGACATCAAGCCCGAGAACGTGATGGTCGAGCAGAGCGGCGGGACCAAGATCGCCGACTTCGGCCTGGCCCAGAGCGACGACGGCCAGAACCTGACCATGGCCGACCAGATCGTCGGCACCCCCGAGTACATGGCGCCCGAGCTGGTGGCCCAGAAGGACGTCACGGGCCAAGCCGACCTCTACTCGCTGGGGATCACCGCCTACGAGCTGCTGACGGGCAAGACGCCCTTCAACAGCGGGACCCTGCTCCAGATCGTGCAGTGCCACCTGCGCAAGGAGCCGATCCCGCTGCGGGCCAAGAACCCCAACGTGCCCCCTGAGCTGGAGGCGGTCGTCAACAAGCTCCTGGCCAAGGACCCGAGCAAGCGCTACAAGACCGCCGAAGAGGCGGCCGACGCGCTGGCGGTCTACGCGGACCGGGACCCGCCCTATCGGCCCGAGCCGGACGCGTTGCCGACCGCCAACTCCAGCGGTCCCCTGCCGCCCTTCGAGGACCTCTACCTGGTCAAGCTCCTGGCCCGTCACCAGGTCTATCCCCTCGACACCCTGCTGGACGGGATCCTGGCCTGGCGTCGTCAGGCCAGCCAGGCTGGGCCCTTCGCCCACTTCCTCGTCCAGCGCGCAGGCCTGCCCGCGGCGACCGCCGAGCAGGCGACCACCGCCGCTCGCAACGAAGCGCTCGGCCTGCGCAACCAGCTCGCCTTCAACGCGATGAAGTCGCGCCTGCGCCCCGACCAGGCGCAGGCCATCCTGAGCGAGCTGCGCCCCGGCGTCCGGCTGAGCGACTACTGCGTCCAGCGCGCCTGGCTGAACCCCAACGACGCTCGCGAGCTCGAGCGCCACGTCGACCAGCTCCTGCAGCAAGGAGTGGTGCGCTCGACCCAGCAGGCCTGCCAGCGCCTCGGCGCGCCGCCAGCGCCGCTCCAGGACCTCGAGTCGCGCTACCCCGAGGCCCAGTTCGATCAGCTGCTCCGGCTCACGATCCGCGCGATCGTCGAGCAGCTCTAGCGCTCGCCCACCAACCCAGTCACCGAGGAGGCTCCCGTGTCGGAGAGCTCGACGCGCCTCAGCCAGGCCCACTACGACTACATCGTCGCGCACACCCAGCCCCAGGACGAGTTCCTGAGCGAGCTGCGGCGCGAGGCGAAGCAGGCCGGGATCCCCTCGATCTCGATCTCCGCCGAGCAGGCCAGCTTCATGCAGATCCTGCTCAAGGGCGCCCGCGCCAAGCAGGTCGTCGAGGTCGGGACCCTGGCCGGCTACTCGGCGATCACCATGGCCCGCGCGCTCCCCGCCGACGGCCACGTGACCACGGTCGAGTTCGAGCCCAAGCACGCCGACTTCGCCGAGGCCTGGGTGAAGAAGTCGGACGTGGCCGGCAAGGTCACGGTCAAGCGCGGCGCGGGCGTCGACGTCCTGCCCACGCTCCCCGACCACAGCGCGGACGCGGCCTTCCTCGACGCCGACAAGGTCAACTACTCGAAGTATCTGGTCGAGGTGCTGCGGATCGTCCGCCCCGGCGGCTTGATCCTGGTCGACAACGCCTTCGCCTTCGGTCACCTCCTCGCCGAGGAGGAGGTCAGCGAGTCGGTCGCTGCGATCCGGGCCTTCAACGACGAGGTCCACGCGCACGCGGGCTTGCACGGGGTGATCGTGCCCCTCGGCGACGGCCTGTGGGTGGCGCACAAGCCCGACTGAGTTCCGTCCGAGGTCCCGTCCAATCTGGACGGGGTGGGGTTTCACGTCTCGAACCCAATTCTCGCACGATACGAACGCTGTTCGCGTCTCTCGGCCCGCGGAGGAGCCCCTCCCCGCGGGCCGTGCCCGTTGTCGCGGGCTCAACTCATTTGATCGCAACGCTCTGGGGGCTATGACGAAGCGCGTACACGGAGTGGTGAGCCCTCTGCTGTGTCTCGGACCAGTAAGAGGAAGCCATGACGATCCGCACCACCACCTCCACCGCGCTCGCGATTCTCCTGGGCGGTTTGCTCGCCGCGGGCTGCAACTCGGGCAGCCGCTCGGACTCCGGCAGCAGCAGCGCCGCCGGGGTCAGCTCGGGCACGAACAACCCGACGGGCCAGACCTTCCGCCTGCTCTCGAGCACGGCGGGGACGGGCACCGGCACGGTCACGATCGACCCGGCCAGCGCCAACAACGAATACCCCGCGGGCACCTCGCTGCGCCTGACCGCCAACGAAGACCCGGGCTCGGTGTTCGTCGAGTGGGGCGGCGACTTCGCCGGCGTGACGACCTACGACCTCTCGGTCGTGCTCAACAACGACGTCACCGTCCAGCCCGTGTTCGACACGCCCGCCGCGGGTTCGCCCACCGGCGCGTTCACGGTCGACCCCGACCCCGCGATGTGGATCGCGCCCCTGGCCGTCACCTTCAGCGACACCAGCAGCGGCGCCCCGACGCGCTGGGAGTGGGACTTCGGCGACGGCAACACGTCCACCAGCCAGAACCCGAGCCACACCTACACCACCCCGGGCGTCTACACCGTGCGCCTGCGCGTCTGGAACGCCCAGGGCGTCGGCCTCCCGGCCGTGCAGACCGACGTGGTCTACGTGGCCAACCCCGACGAGGGCTCGCGCTTCTGGTACGAGAGCGACCGCTACGGCATGCCGCTCCAGGCCCACAGCGCCGCGGAGGACGGCCTCGCCCAGCAGGTGCTGGCCCTGGTCAACCAGGAGCGCGCCGCGGTCGGCGTGGCGCCGCTCATGTATGACGCCGAGGCCGAGCGCGCCGCCAAGGCCCACAGCGAGGACATGCGCGCCCGCGGCTACTTCGACCACGACACGCCCGAGGGCTGGAGCCCCGGCGATCGCCTCCGCATGACCGGCGCCAGCGGCTACCAGGGCTACGGCGAGAACATCGCCATGGGCCAGGCCACCCCCGCCGCCGTCATGCAGGCCTGGCTGAACTCGCCGGGCCACCGGGCGAACATCCTCGACCCCAACTTCACCCACCTCGGCGTGGGCGTCGGCGACGGGCCCCTGTGGACCCAGGTGTTCCTGACCCGCTAGGCGAGCCGATCCGCCGACCGACGAGCCGAGCGCGCGCCGCGCTCGGCTCGTCCTCATTGGTTGCCCAGCCTCCGCCGACCCCTATCCTCGGGGCGTGAACTTCTTCGCCCACGCCGTGCTCGCTCTGCGTCGCCGCGAGGACCCGGCGTGGGTCCTGGGCTCCATGGCGCCCGACTTCGCCAGCATGGCGGGCCTGCGCCTGGCGCGCGGCGAGGGCGAGCCCGCGGGGGCCCTGGGCGAGGGGATCGCGTTCCACCACCGCAGCGACGACGCCTTCCACGGCGCGCCGCGCTTCCTCGAGCTGATGAAGAGCGCCCGCGTCGACCTGCGCGAGCGCGGCGTCGGCCTGGGAGCCGCGCTCGCGATCAGCCACGTCGGCGTGGAGCTGCTCCTCGACGGCTGGCTGGTCGAGCAGGGCGGCGTGCCCGAGCCCTACCGCGAGGCGGTGGCCAGCGCCGAGGCGCGCGCCGAGGCGCTCTCCTTCCAGGGCGACGAGGAGGCCGCGCGGCGGCAGTGGCGCTCGGCCTGCGCGCGCCTGGCGCAGGCCCCCCTGCCCGAGGGCTACACCGACCCCCGCTTCGTGGCCGAGCGCCTGGTGCGGATCCTGGCCCGCCGGCCGCGGCTCGCCGTCGAGCCTGGGCGCGAGCCCCTCGTCACGGCCTGGGCCGAGGCCGCGAAGGCGATCGTGGCCGCGGAAGCGGTGGACTTGTTGGACGAAGTCGAGCAGCGCCTCGCCTAGCTACAGCCCGTCCCGAAACGGCGTCGTCACGCTTCTCCACATGTCAACACCGGCCGTAGGGGAGGGGCTGTAGGCAGGCGACTGGCTAGCGAGCGGTTGCTTGGCGAGCGCTCGAAGAGCCGGCCGACGTGGACGTGGGCAGGCCCTCGTCTTCCCTCTCCGCTGCGCTCTCAGCCTCCGCGAAGTCGCGCGAGAAGCTCCAGCCCAGCTCGCGGGCGACCCCCTCGAGGAGGGGGACCTCCTCCTGAGTGGCGTATTCGAAGGCGACGTCGATGGCGAGGCGCCCGTAGCGCTCGATCCCCCGGCGCCACTCGTCGAGGGCGGGGCTGCGCTGACCGAGCCGGAGCAGCGCCAGCCCGCGCAGCACATGCACGTCGCCGCGCGTGGGGACCCCCTCCAGCCGCTCGAGGGCCGCGCGGTTCTTGCCCTGGTGCAGGAGCACGTTGGCGGCGGTGGCGGACACGCTCAAACAGCGGCGAGGGGCGGTCAGGCGCAGCGCGGCCTCGACGTGGCGCCAGGCCTCGGCCAAGCGGAGGGGGTCGTCCGGCCACCCCTCGACGAGGAAGTTCGCCAGGAGCAGGCGGCGCGGAGCGCTGTCGGCGAGGGGGCTCGAGGCCAGGCGCTCGAGCACGCTCAGGGAGGCGTCGAGGTCCTCCTCCCACACGGCGGTCTGGAAGTCGGCCAGGGCGTGGAAGACCGCGTCGCCGCGCTCGCGCTGGGGCGGGACCGAGATCGTGGGGCGCATGGTGCGCCGGGCCAGCCAGCCGTAGGGGTCGTCGAGGCGAGCCAGCTCCTGGAGCGAGCGCACGGCCTCGTGCTCCTGGCCGGCGGCGATCTGGAGGCGGGTGCGCAAGTAGAGGCCCTGCGAGCGGCCTTCCTCCAGCGCGACCAGGCGCTCGGCGAGGTCGAGTCCGCGCTCGAGGTCGAAGCGGTTCCAGGCCAGGAGCACCGCCAGGCGCAGCGCCTCGGCGTGGCGCCGCGGGCGGTGCTGGGTCTGCGCCAGCAGCTCGTCCACCGCCTCGGCCAGCTCGGGGGCGGGAGCCTCGCTGGCGGCCAGGGCCTCGATCTCGGCCAAGCTCCGCTCGGCCGGGCGCGGCGCCGCGGCGATCGCGGCCGCCGTGCTGGCGCTCGTCGGCTGCGGCGTCGCCGCGGCGAGCTTGGGCTCGGGCGAGCTCCAGCTCGCGCCCAGCGCCAGCCCGCCCACCGCGAAGGTCAGCGAGGCGGCGAGGAGCGTGCCTGCGCGGCGGAGCGTGCGTCGCCAAGGCGAAACGATCGCGCGCCCGCGCAGCGCGGAGAGCTCGGCGGCCAGCTCGTTGGCGCTCGCGAAGCGGTCCTCCGGCGAGGGCGAGAGGGCGCGCAGCAGGACCTGCTCCAGCTCGGGCGCGAGCTCGGGGCGCAGCTGGGTCGGCGCGGTCAGGTGGCCGAGGGTGATCCGGCCCATGGCCAGGAGCGGGGCGCGTCCGCCGGGGGGCTCGCCGGTGAGCATGGCGTAGAGCGTGGCGCCGGCGCCGAACACGTCGGCGCGCGGGCCGATCCCCTGGCCGCGGACCTGCTCGGGCGGGCAGAAGCCGAGGGTGCCCGCGAAGGCGCGGCTCTGGGTCAGGCGGGAGCGGTCGGTCAGGAGCGCGATCCCGAAGTCGAGCAGCTTGACCCGCCCCTCGGCGTCGAGCTGGACGTTGCCGGGCTTGACGTCCCGGTGCAGGACGCCCACGGCGTGGGCCGCCTCGAGGGCGCCGCAGAGCTCGAGGGCGATCCGGAGCGCCTCGTCGACTTCGAGCGCGCCCTCTCGCTCGAGGCGTCGCGCGAGGGACTCGCCCTCGACCAGCTCGGCCACGAGGTAGGGCGCGCCGTGGTGCTGGCCTATGTCGTGGATCCCGATCACGTGCGGGTGGCGGACGCGAGCCAGGGCCTCGGCCTCGCGCAGGAAGCGGCGGCTGTGGGCGGGGCAGCGCTCTTCGTTGGCGAGGAGCTTGAGCGCCACGGACCGGCCCACCCGGGTGTCGCGGGCGCGGTAGACCACGCCCATGCCCCCCTGGCCGAGGGTCCCTTCGAGCGCGAAGGGTCCGATCCGTCGCTTGGCGCGGGCCATGGCCTGCTTCCTTCCAGGGTCCTCCGGCGCCAACCCCGTGCCTCGGCCGAGGCGGGCGGCGTAACTCGAGGAGAAACAAGCTCTAGCGCGAGGCCCCGTCCAGGCTGGACGACCTGATCGCCCCTCCGTTCCGCATGGGCCTCTCGGCGGGTCGATCGCGTGAACGGGGGTCACGCCGATCGCCTGAGTCAGCCCACATCAGGCGTGGATGCAAACCATCCAGGGACTGGTGGTAACTCGTTTCGATTCAAGGCTCGCGTCGGGCCCAGGGCATGCGGTATACCTATCGCCCTCTGGGCTAATTGCGAATGACTCGCAGCTAGAACCCCCCACAAGGAATCCCCATGCTCCGCAACCACACGCGCCAGCTGCGCGCCTTCACGCTCCTCGAGCTCGTGGTCGTCCTGATGATCCTCGCGGCCCTCGCCGGCCTCGTGATCGCGCAGGTCGCCCAGCTCGGCCGCACCACCGACATGGCCTACTCGGCCAAGACCAGCGCCGATATCGCTGAGAACCTCCAGCTGCACTTCGTGCTGAACAAGCGCTACCCGACCCACATGGACTCGCTCCTGATCGACGTCGGCGCTGACGGAATCACCGCCGCCGGCAACGGCGTCACCGCCGACGGCGTCTACGTGGGCGCCTTCAACAACGCCGGCACCTGGACCGTGTCCTCGGGCTACCAGGAGCGCGGCTTGCCCGACTCGGGTCCCCACCTCGACGACGCCCTGGTCGCCCAGCAGCTCCAGAACGTGTCGGGGTCGCAAGGCTACCGCAGCTTCACTCGCTGCGGCTTCGAGACCCTGATGGATCACGACGAGCGCGCCAGCGATAGCAACAACAGCGGCGTGATCACGCGCAACCTGAGCAACGCCACCGCCGACTGGTTCGCTTGCATCAACCCGGCGACCCCCGCCGGTCAGGGCTACATCGCGCAGCTCTTCCCCAACAGCCTGAACGGCACGACCCCGGTCCTGCCCAACGACGTCGAGGCGATCGTGGCCGTCGGCCTCGGTCCCCGCAGCTCGTGCATTCCCGAGACGATGCTCAACGCGCCCCTCTACCCCGGCAACGACAAGAGCTACTACGGCCACTTCGTCGCCTACTTCGCCTGCTACAAGAGCGGCGAGCGGGCCGTCCTGGTCGGCGTCTCGGACAGCTACGGGCGCCTGCACCGCTACGTGATCGAGCAGTTCAACGAGTCGCTGCCCAACAACCAGCGTCGCGGCTAGTCCATGGCCCGCTGCCCCGCACGCCGTCGCTTCACGCTCCTCGAGATGCTGATCGTCGTCTCGATCCTCGCCGTCCTGGCGGGGAGCGTGATCGTGAACCTCGGCCAGGCGGGGCAGCAAGCCACCGACGACCTGGGAGGGCACCAGCTCTCCCAGGTCCGCGAGGCCCTGCGCCGCTTCAAGCGGGACATGGGCTACTTGCCGCACGAGGGGCTGCTGGTCGCGGGCGCGCCCAACGGCCTCGTCGGGAGCCCGGTCGCCGATCCGGCCTGGCAGACCTGGTTCAACCACCCCGCCAACGTGCTCTGCCTGATCAAGGCGCCGGTCAGCTCCGCGACTCCGGCCACGGGGAGCTTCACCGACTGGCACGTCGCCGCCTCCCTGGCCAGCTACGACCCCGCCTCGCGACGCGGCTGGAAGGGCCCCTACCTGAGCAACGACGCCGCGGTGTGGATGACCCTCGGCGACGGGCTCTCGGGGGACGGCTCGGGTGACCCGACGCAGGGGAGCGCTCTGGCGCTGATGCCCGTCGTCCCTAGCCTCGACTCCGCCCCGGCCGTCCAGCGAGCCGGCGACGGGGTCTGGTTCTACACCTGGTCCGCGTCCCCCTCGCTGGCGCCGAGCCAGAGCGCGCAGGGGCGCCCCTTGCTGCTCCTGGACGCCGGCACCGCCTTCGCCCGCGTCGTCGGCCTCGGCTCCGACTACGCCTACACCGCTTACTCGCCCACCGCGGCCCCCTTCACGTCGAGCGACCCCGGCCCGCCGGCCGCCTCGCAGGACGTGGGGATCTACGTGGAGCGCTGATGAGCCGCCGCCTGACGCTGATCGAGCTCCTGCTCGTGGTGTTCATTCTGGCTGCGGTCGCGGCCAGCGCCGCCACGCTGACCGACGACGTGGACGTGCAGGCCCGCTACGACGTGACCGCAAGCCGTCGCGAGCAGGTCCGCCGCGCGATCCTCGGCGAGGCGCAGGCCGTGTCCGGCTTCGTGGCGGACATGGGCCGGCTGCCGACGGGGCTGGACGAGCTCCTGCAGCCAGGGACCCTCCAGACCTGGGCGTTCGACGCGACCTACGGGGCCGGCGCCGGCTGGCGCGGGCCTTATCTCTCCGCGCAGTTCAAGGACGGCCAGCCCGTCTTCCGCGACGGCTGGGGGAACGACTGGCAGCTCTGGCCAGCGGCCGGCGCGGCTGGCTACGGCGAGAAGCTCGACCTCGTCAGCCTGGGGCGGGACGGGCTGAGCGTCGCCTCGACCGAGCTCGCCGATCAGGACTTCCCGGCCTACCCCGCAGGCTACGACCGCGACGCCTCGGACCACCTGGTCCTCGTCCCCGCGGCGAGCTGGCGGGTCAGCGCGCCCACCTGGGCGATCACGCTCACCTTGCGCAACGAGAGCGGGGCCCTGTTCACGACGCCCGTGCGGCTCCGCTTGAACGTCCCCAACGTCGGCGCCGCCGTGGACTGGTCGACCTCGTCGGTGATCTCGGCGGTGGTGGATCCGGCCGCGCTCTTCGCGGCGGACGGCGGGATCCTCCCCAACCAGAGTCGAGACGTGGAGTTCCAGTTCACCCCCGCGACTCCGCTCGTCGCTGGGAGCTGGACCTTGCAGGTGATCGAGCAGGCGACGGCGACCCTCGTCGGTCCTGCTCAGCCCTCGCTCCCGGTCGTGATTCGGGCTCGCGCTGCGCTTCCGACCCGCGTCCCTTCCTCCTCCTCCTGGATCGTCGCCCAATGAGCCTCTTCCACCGTCGACCCACCGAGGTCCTCGCGATCCAGGAGAGCGGGGACACCCTCCTGCTCGCCGTGGTCGGCGAGGAGGGCCTGCGCGGCCGCGTCGAGGCCAGCTCCTCGGGCGGCCTGGCGCGCGACCTGCCCGAGTTCCTGGCGGCCGCCCGCTCGCAGGGCCTGCGCCTGCCCTCGCGCGCGATCCTGCTGACCGAGGCCGCGACCGCGCTCTGCCTCGAGGTCCCGCCCCTGCGCGACGCGCCCCGCGAGCGGATCGAGGGCCTGGTCCGCTTCGAGCTCGACCCCCTCCTCCCCGAGGCGGGTCCCGGCGGCGTGGCCTGCGGCTGGGCGACCTGCGGCGAGCAGGGCCAGGGCGGCCCGCTCCTGACCTGCGGCCTGGGCGCCGCTCAGCGCGACGAGTTCGCGGCGACCTGCCGGCGCGCGGGCCTGACCCTCGAGGCGATCTACGCGCCCCTCAGCTGCGGTCCCGTGCTCGCTAGCGAGGTCCAGGCCGGCAACGTGCTCGAGCTCGGGCCGCGCGACGTGAGCGTCGCGCGGATCGAGGGCGGACGGGTGACTCGCCTGCGCCGGATCCAGCCCCAGGGCGACCAGACCGCCCTCGGCGTGGCCTTGCGCGAGCTCTCCTCCAGCGAGCCCCTGACGGTCGTCGGCCCCGCCGAGGAGCGCGACCTCGGGTTGCTGGCAGACCTCGTGGACGAGGTCCGCCACGTCCCCTGCGAGGCGCCGGCCAGCCTGCTGGGCGCCGCGCGCCACTTCCTCGGCCAGGCGGGCTGCGAGCGCGCGGCGGGGGTCCCGGCCCAGGCGCCGCCCCAGCCGCTCTCGGAGCGCTTGCCGCTCAAGGCGCTGGCGGCCCTCGCGCTCCTGGTCGCGCTCGTCGCGGGCGCCGACGTCTACCTGCACCGGCGCGCCGGAGAGCTGCGCGAGCGGCTGGCCGTCGCGGAGCGCGCCGCCCAGGCCGAGAACCGCCGGCAGGCCCTGCTCAAGCAGCGGGCCGACCTCGACAGGCGCCTCGAGCCCCTGCGCGAGGCGGCCCGTCGCTCGCGCAGCCGGGAGACGCGCGCGCGCGAGCTGGACTCCCTGCTGGGGGTGCTGGCCGAGGCGCCCGCGGGGATCGCGCTCGACGCCTGCGAGGACCGGGGCGAGGAGCTCCTGATCGAAGGGGAGGCTGAGACCCCCGAGCAGGCCGAGGCCTTCCTGCACCGCTTGAACCTGGCGCTGGGAGGGCGCGGCCTCGAGATGGCCGACCGCCAGCTCGAGCGCGACGCCGAGCGCCTGGGGGTGTTCCACTTCAAGGCCGCCTTCCGCTTGCGCGAGGACGCCACGAAAGGAGCAGTGAAGTGAAGGGCTTCGGACGCAAGCAGCTCTACTCCTTGCTGGTCGTCGGCGTGGCCCTGGGCGCCTGGGCGCACCTGCGCGCCGTGCCGCAGGTCCTGAGCGCTCGCCGGAGCGAGCAGGAGCTGGCCTCGCTGAAGACCCCGCAGAGCGGCGGGCCGAGCGCGCTCCAGCTCGCGACGCAGGTCGCGCACCTGCGCGAAGAGCAGCAGGAGCTCCAGGCCATGTTCCAGCAGGGGCGCGGCCTGGGCCCCGAGCTGGAGGTGGCGCTGACCGACCTCTCCCAGCGCAGCGGCCTCAGCGTCGAGCGGATCCGCACCCAGGCGGCCGTGCGCGCCGAAGCTGGCGCGCAGCGCCCCTCGTGGGGGAGCCCCGCCGCGCGCCGCGACGCGGACGCCCGCCTGAGCGGGAGCTTCCTGGGCGACTTCGGCCAGGTGCGCGCCTTCGTGCGCGGGCTCGAGCACCTCGAGGTCCCGGCCGTGGCCGAGGTGTTCCAGCTCGAGCTGGCCGAGAACCTCCAGCCCGGGGAGGGGCCCCTGCGCTTGAAGCTGGAGATCGTGCCGTGAGCACCGGGCCGGGACCGCTCCTGGATCGGCTGCTGCGGCTCTGCGTCGAGCGCGAGGCCTCGGACCTGCACGTCACCGCGGGCGAGCCGATCGTGCTGCGCAACCTGGGGCGCCTCGAGCGCCTCGACCTCCCCGCGCCCAGCGCGGCCGAGACCGAGGCCATGAGCCTCGAGCTCCTCGACGAGGGGCAGCGGCGCGCCTTCAGCGAGGAGCGCACGATCGACCTCGCGCTCTCGCTGGAGCTGCCGGGCGGCCAGTCGGCGCGCTTCCGGCTCAACGTGTTCCGCGAGCGCGGGCGCGCGGCGCTCGCGATCCGGCGCCTCGAGGAGCGGATCCGCACGCTCCAAGAGCTGCGCCTGCCGAGCGCGCTGGCCGACCTGACCGAGCTCGACGAGGGGCTGGTGCTCTTCGTGGGGCCGACGGGCTCGGGCAAGTCGACCAGCCTCGCGACCCTGATCGACCGGATCAACCGCACCCGCGACGTGCACGTGCTGACGCTCGAGGATCCGATCGAGTACCTGCACCAGAGCGAGCGGGCCCTGATCCGCCAGCGCCAGCTCTACAGCGACTTCCCCGCCTTCGCCGGCGCGCTGCGCGCGACCCTGCGCGAGGACCCCGACGTGATCCTGGTCGGCGAGATGCGCGACACCGACACGCTGCGGATCGCGCTGACCGCCGCCGAGACGGGCCACCTCGTGTTCTCGACCCTGCACGCCGGCAGCGCGGTCGGCGCGGCGGAGCGCTTCGTGGGCGCCTTCGCCGACCACGAGCGAGACAGCGTGCGCAGCCAGCTCAGCCACGTGCTGCGGGCGGTCGTCAGCCAGCGCCTGCTGCCGACGAGCGACGGCCAGGGGCGGGTGCCCGCGGTCGAGCTCTTGCTCGTGACGCCCGCCGTCTCGAACCTGATCCGCAGCGGCAAGCCGGCCCAGGTCTACTCGGCCATGGAGAGCGGCGCGAGCCTCGGCATGCGCACCTTCGAGGCCTCGCTGGCGGAGCTGGTCCTCGGGGGCCTCGTGAGCGAAGAGCGCGCTCGCCGCGCCGCGCGTGACCCGCGCCAGCTCGAGGAGCGCCTGCGCCAGGCGCGGATCGGCCGGGTGCGGGTGGTGAGCCGCTCGTGACCACGCGCGCGTTTCGGATCCTCAGCGCGGCGAGCAAGCAAGGGCTCCTGCAGGACTGGACGCCCGAGCGTCTGCTCGAGCACGCCCGCCGCTCGAGCGGCGACCCCCTCGAGGTCGCCACCAACGAGACGCGCCTCCCGCGCGAGGCCTTCTACCGCGCCCTGGCCGAGGCCAACGGGCTGCGCTTCCTCCGCCCCGATCAGCTCGTGGTCGACGCCGCGCTGCTGGAGGGGGTCCCTGCGCGCCTGCTCCAGCGCAAGCAGGTCCTCCCGCTGGCGCGGGTCGAAGGCGGCGTGCTGGTCGCGACCTCCGACCCCGCCGACGAGTCCACGGTCCAGACCCTGCAGCGCCTGATCCAGGGGCGCCTGGTCCTGGCCGTGGCCGAGCCGCAGGCGATCGCCTCGGCCTTGCGCCGCGTGCTGCCCGACGAGGCGAGCGCCGGCCCGCGGAGCGACTTCGACGCGGTGGCCTTCCTGGACGACCTGCTCAACCAGGCCTGGCTGCGCCGCGCCTCGGACGTCCACCTCGACCCCCAGGCCGAGGGGCTCGTGCTCCGCCTGCGCGTCGACGGTCAGCTCGTGGCGACGGGCGGCGTGCTCGGGGCCGAGGACGCCGCCGCGCTGACCTCGCGGGTCAAGGTCCTGGGCGGGCTCGACATCGCCGAGCGCCGCGGCCCGCAGGACGGGAGCTTCAGCTACACCCCCCGCGGCGAGGAGGGGCGCGCGCTCGACATTCGCGTGGCGACGATCCCGACTCGCCAGGGCGAGCGCGCCACGATGCGCCTGCTCGGCGCCGAGGCCGAGGAGCTGAGCATGGAGCGGCTCGGCTTCCAGGAGCGCGACCTGGTCCGCCTGCGGCGCGCGCTGACCCAGCCGCACGGAATGGTGCTCCTGACGGGGCCGACCGGGAGCGGCAAGACCACGACCCTCTACGCGGCCCTGCGCGAGCTGGCCTCGCCGGAGCGGAACGTGATGACCGTCGAGGACCCCGTCGAGCGGGTGATCCCGGGCACGGCGCAGGTCCCCGTGGACCGCGCCGGCAAGGTGACCTTCGCCCACGCCCTGCGCTCGCTGCTCCGCCACGACCCCGACGTGCTGATGGTCGGCGAGATCCGCGACGGCGAGACGGCCGACGTGGCGGTCAAGGCCGCCATGACCGGGCACATGGTCCTCTCGAGCTTGCACACCAACCGCGCGGCCGGCGCGCCCGCGCGCCTGATCGACCTCGGCTGCGAGAGCTTCCTCGTGGCCTCGGTCCTGCGCGCGGTGGTCGCCCAGCGCCTCGTGCGGCGCCTGTGCCCCGAGTGCCGGGCCGAGCGCGAGGTCGGCTTCGAGGCGCTCCAGCAGCTCGGCGCCCCGCTCCCGGGCGAAGGCCCCTATCGGATCTACGAGCCCGCGGGCTGCCCCAAGTGCGTGGGCACGGGCTACGTGGGTCGACTGGCGCTCATGGAAGGTCTGTGGACCGAGGACGAGGCGATCGGAGCCGCGATCTCGGAGGGCGCGAGCGAGCTCGAGCTGCGTCGCCTCAGCCGGGGCGAGGGGCAGACGATCGTCGAGGACGGGTTGGCCAAGGTGCTGGCCGGCGAGACCAGCGTGGCTGAGGCCATGCGGGCCAGGATCTAGCGTGGCGAACTTCCGCTACGAGGCCTTGGACTCGCGCGGCGGCGCGGTGACCGGCGTGCTCGACGCCGGGGACGAGGCCGCCGCCGCGACGGCCCTCCGCGAGCAGGGCCTGTTCCCCACGCGCCTCGTGCACAGCGGGGGCGCCTCCCTGGCCGGGGTCGGGGACGCCGCCCCCAGCGGTCCCAGCGGCGGGCTGCTCCCCTTCTGGATCCGCAGCGGCGACGTGAGCCTCTTCTTCTCGCAGCTGGCGCTGATGCTCCGCAACGGCCTGACCCTGCTGGCCGCGCTCGAGACCCTGGGCGAGGTGGCCAGCAAGCCGGGCCTGCGCGCCTGCGCTCGCCGCCTGGGCCAGGCCGTCCAGGAGGGGCGCCCGCTCTCGCAGGCCCTCGCCGACGAGAGCGTGCTGCCCGAGATCGCCTCGCGCCTGGCCTTCACCGCCGAGGCCACCGGCGAGCTGGACCAGGCCTTCGACCGCGCCGCGGACCTGGTCGAGCGGCGCGCCGAGCTGCGCCGCCAGCTGATCAGCAGCCTGACCTACCCCGTGATCGTGGTGGTCGCGGCCCTGGGCGTGTTCGTGTTCCTGACCACCCAGGTCGTGCCCAAGTTCGCCTCCTTCCTCGCCCAGCGGGGCAGCGCCCTGCCCTGGTCGACCCAGAAGCTGATGGACCTCTCCGGGTTCCTGCTGACCTACGGTCACCTGGTCGCGGGGGCGGGCTGCCTGCTCTTCCTGGCGCTGGTGGGCGCCTGGCGGACCGAGCGCGGGCGGCGCGGGCTGGAGCGCGCGCTCTTCCTGGTCCCGGTCCTGGCCGGCGTGCTCCGCTCGGCCGCCATGGCGCAGCTGACGCGCACGCTCGGGCTCCTGCTGCGCAGCGGCCTGCCCCTGCTCGAGTCCCTGGCCGCCCTCTCGCAGACGGCCGCCTTCCGCGTCTACGGCGACCTGCTCCTGCAGGCGCGCGAGCGGATCGTCCAGGGCAGCAGCCTGGCGCGCAGCCTGCAGGACCCCTTGATGCCCGCCGTCACGCTCCAGGTCGTGGCGGTCGGCGAAGAGACCGGCTCCCTCGACGACGTCGTGAGCGAGCTGGCCGACTACTACGACCGACGCCTCGCCCAGCAGCTGCGGACCCTCGCCAGCCTGGTCGAGCCCGCCCTCCTCGTCGTGATCGGCGGCATGGTCGGTTTCGTCTACATGAGCTTCTTCCAGGCCGTGTTCAGCGTCGCGGCTCGATGAGCCGAGCGAGGACCCATTCGTGATTCGTGCCCTTCGACTTCTGCTCTGCGCTGGCCTGGCGCTGGCGCTCTGCGCCGGGCTGACCCCCGGCGTGCGTGGCCAGGATCAGCCCCCCGCCCCGGCCCAGCCCCCCGCCGGCCAGCCCCCCGCCGGCCAGCCTCCCGCCGACCAGCAGCCCGGGCCGCGGCCCGGGGCGACGCCCGCCGCCAGCGCGCGGCCGCGCCCCAAGGCTCCCGCCAGCCCCGATCCGTTCCGGGCCGAGGAGCGGCGCGGGCGCCTCGACGAGCTCGAGCTGCCCACGATCGAGGTCCGCGGGCTGATCGAGATCGAGGGGCGCCCCCCGGCGGCCCTGATCCGGGTCGGGACCTACTCCCACGTCGCGGTCAAAGGCGACTCGCTCTCGCTGAGCGCCAAGCTGCTCGGCGGGCGCGGACCGAGCGAGCAGCGGGTCGAGCTCGAGGTGCTCTCAGTCAGCAAGGCGGGGCTGCGGCTCCGGCACCGCGAGAGCAACAAGGAGCTGCTCTACCGATGAAGCGCGCGCTCCTGTTCGCCCTCCTGCTCGCCAGCAGCGCGAGCCCGCTCCTCGCCCAGGGCGAGGGCGATCCCCCGGCCGCCCCGCCGCGGGAAGAGAAGCCCGCGGCCGAGCCTCCCCCCAAGGAGGGCGGCGGCGCGGTCGAGCGCCGGCGCGCGCTCGAGGCGCGGATCCGCTGGATCGACCTCCGCGCGCCGCGGGTCGACGAGGCGGTCCGCCTGCTCTGTCAGGCCTCGGGCGCCAACGTGGTGTGCACGCTGGAGGCCGCCCAGATCCAGCTCCCGGCGCTCCTGCTCCAGGACGTGAGCGTGCGCTCGGCGGTGGAGACGCTCTGCAAGGTGGCCGGGCTGTGGTACCGCGAGTCCGAGGGGATCGTGCGGATCATGACCGCCGCGGAGTACCGCGACGACCTCGTGGTCCAGCGCGAGCCCGAGCTGCGCGTGTTCACGCTCCTGCACCCCAACGCGGCGGTCGTGGCGGGCGCGATCAACGACCTCTACCCGGGGCGGGTCCAGCTCAGCTACGGCCTGCAGACCGAGGCGCTCGCGCGGCCCCTGGCCGCCTCGGGCCTGGGCACGAGCAGCGCGGGCTTCGGCAGCTCGGGCTTTGGGAACAACGGCTTCGGCAACGCCGGCTTCGGCAACGCCGGCTTCGGCAACGCCGGCTTCGGTAACGCCGGCTTCGGTAACGGCGGAAACTTCGGCGGGAACAACTTCGGCGGGAACACCTTCGGCGGCGGTCGCCTCTCGAACTCGGTGGGCGGCTTCGGCGGCCAGAACGGCTTCAACTCCTTCGGCCGCGGCTTCGGCGGCCAGCTCGAGGGCAACCAGGCCCTGCGCGAGAACCTCTCGGCCGAGCAGCTCTCGCGCGTCCGGCTCGATCAGAACAACCGCGTCGTGGGCGACGCCAGCGGGCTGGTCGACGGGCGGCCGATCATCGCGGTCACCGTCAACCGGCGGCAGAACCTGATGGTCGTGCGCACCGCCGACGAGCAGGCCATGGGCCAGATCGAGCGCCTGGTGCTCGAGCTCGACCGCCCGACCCCGCAGGTCCTGCTCGAGGTCAAGGTGCTCGAGCTCGACCTCGGCGACGACTTCCGCTCCTCGCTGGATATCGACCTGGTGGCCGGCCCCGACCGGACGAACCTGCCCACGGGCGAGGCGACCAACCCCCTGGTCCAGAGCGCCGCGACCGTGGCCGAGCAGATCCTCGGCGCGGGCAACGCCCCCTATCAGGGCGGCGCGCTGGTCTATCAGTTCCTCAACGACCACGTGCGGGTGCGGCTGGAGGCCCTCGAGACCGAGGGGCGCATGTCGGCCCTCGCTACGCCGCTCTTGCTCTGCGCCAACAACGAGGTCTCGCGGCTCTTCATTGGTGAGGAGCGGACCCTGGTGCGCGACTTCAACGTGACCAGCAACGTGACGACCGGCGTGACCCAGAGCCTGTTCGAGCCGGTGGTCGAGGTGCGCGACATCGGCAACACCCTCCGCCTGGTGCCCTCGATCAACGCCGACCGGACCGTGACCCTCACGATCGTGCAGGAGACCTCGAGCGTGAACGTCGGCGGCGCGACCCTGCCCGTGCCCAACTCGCAGGGCGGGGTGCAGAGCTTCGCGGTCGACACGGTCAACACGGCCTACCTGGAGGGGACGGTCGTCGCCAAGGACGGGCTGACGCTCGCCGTGGGCGGCCTGATCCGCAAGGAGATGGTCGACCGGACGAGCGGGATCCCCTACCTGATGGACATTCCCCTCATCGGCTGGCTCTTCGGCGAGACGACCCGGGCCGAGGTCCACCGCGAGCTGGTGCTGATCATCACACCCCACGTGCTCACGACGCCCGCCGAGGGCGAGGAGGTCTCGCGCCGGCGCATGGAGGCCCTCTCGCTGCACCCCTTCCACGACGTGGGGGACCGGGCCCTGCAGCGTTACCAGCGCCACGACGTCCCGGGCGCCGAGGACTACGGGCGCCTGGTCGAGGACTACCTCCTCCCCTGGAACGAGCCGATCCGAGGTGGCAAGTGAAGCGCGCGCTCCTCTTCCTGGCGCTGGGCGCCAGCCTCGCGGGCTGCGCCAGCGAGCCGGTCCCCACGAGCCAGCCCCGCGAGCGGGTGCGCGGCTCGCTGAGCACCTGGTGGATCCAGGTCCCCGCGGCCGACCTCAGCCGGCTGGCGGCGGAGAGCCAGGCGCTGGCCAAGGCCCCGCGCTGCCTGGGCGCTCGCCTGCGCGCGACCCCGGACGTGGCCCACGCCGCCTGGCTGGGGAGCGACCTGGCGGGGCGCGCCCTGCTCGCGCAGGCCTTCTCCAGCGCGGGCCTGCCGGCCTACGCCGAGAGCGCCGCCGCGGCCCAGCGGCAGAGCCAGGCCCACGCCCTGGCCTGCGACCGGCTGGCCCGCGCCCGCGCGGCCCTGCGCGGTGACGCGAAGTCGGCTGCCGAGGAGGCCAAGGCCGCGCGCGAGGCGCTGCAGACCCTCGGCGACGGGCTCCTGGCCGCCGAGGCCGGCCTGCTCGAGTCGGCGGCCGCGCTCCACGGCGGGGAGGCGGCCCCGGCCCTGCCCCCGCTCCCCGTCCCGGCCCAGCAGGCCCAGGCCGAGCTGCTCCGCCTCGCCTTCGCCGCGCGCAGCGAGCGCCCAGCGCCCGAGGGCGCCCTCCAGCGCCTGGGGGCCCTCCGCTGCGGGCTGGCCCTCGACCGCCTGGCCGACGCGATCCGCCAGGGCGCCCTGGCCCCCGCGGCCGACGCCTATCCGCTGGCTCGCCTGCGCGCCGAGTTGGCCGGCGAGCGGCGCAACGGCGAGCGCGCCCTCCTGGCGGCGCACCAGGCTCGCCGCGCGGCCGAGGGCGAAGAGCAGCAGCTGCTGGCCCGAGGCGCGCCGGCCCCCGAGCGGACCGAGGTCCGGCGGCGCGTGCTCGAGGCGCGCCTGCTCGAGGTCCAGGCGCGCGCCCTGGCGGGCCAGTCGGCGGGCGCGGCCCTCGACGCGGCCGAGCTGGCCGAGGAGGCGCGCGAGCTGCCCGACCTCCACACCCGGGTCGAGTCGCTCCTGGGCCAGTGCCTGCTCGCCCGTCGCCAGCCGGAGGCCGCGGCCGAGGCCTACCGCCGCGCGGCGGCCGCCGCCCTGCGCGCGGGGGACCGGGCGCGTCAGGCCCGGGCGCTGCTCAACCGCGCCACCGCGCTCCTGGCGGGCAGCCGGGACCGCGAGCAGATCACCGAGGCCCTCGCTGGCTGCAACGCGGCCGTCCTGGACGGCGAGGGCCAGGCCCGCAAGCAGATCGTGACCACCCTGTTTCGCCTCCTCTACGGCGAGCTGAGCGGGCGCGAGGCCGCGCGCCGGATCGAGGGCGCCCTGGAGCAGGCCCGCGCGGCCGGCGCCTGGGAGGTCGAGCTGCGCTACGCCGCCCTGCCGGGGCGCCTGCGCGAGCGGGCCCGCGAGGTCGGCGTCAAGTAGCGGGCCGCGCAAGAGGCCGAAGTCGGCAGGGCGGCGGTGAACTCGAGATCGGGAAGACAGGCCGAGGCGAGTCGTGCAGGAGCGTCGAGGCTCACGCAGGCCTGTCCGAGCGCGTTTCAGCTCGCCGCAGGCGACGAGGGCCGCGCAAAGTACGGCGCGTAGGCGAAGCCTTCGCCCTCGACGTGGACGAGGGTCCAGCTCAGCTCCGCGTCGCAGAGGGCCATGCCGCCGGGCCAGGCCAGGAGCTCGTCGAGGAGCGCCCCGGGCAGCTCGAGCGAGACGCGCAGGCGGAGGAAGGCCTCGCGTCCGCGCAGCGGCATGGCGACGAAGTCGCTCAGGTCGGCGGCCAGGAAGGCTTCGCGGGCCGCCGCGCTCTCGGCGTAGGCCTGGTGCTCGTCCTCGAAGGCGTAGATCGCGTAGCCGAGCTCGCTCTGGGTCGGCAGCTGGCCGTGGTGGCGCAGGAAGGGGCCGGCGAAGGCCTTCAGCCAGCGCTCGACCCAGGTCCGCTGTTCGTCGGGCGTGTGAATGAACTCCACGCCCACGGCCAAGGCTGAGCCGACCTGTCGGTGGAGGACCGCGTCGAAGAGGGCCCGCCGCTCGCTGCGCTGGCCGAGCCGGATCAGCTCGAACACCAGCTGGGCCTCGTCTTCCGGCGAGCGGGTCTCGAGGTAGCGCCGCTCGAGCTCGCGCAGGCGCTCGTCGCTCATCCGCTCAGCCTAGGAGGAGCTCGCCAGCTTGCTGGCGTCGATCCCGTACTCCTTCAGCTTGCGCCAGAGCGTGCTCTTGGAGATCCCCAGCACGCCCGAGGCCCGCTTCTGGTTGCCGCCCAGGCCCTTGAGCACGGCCAGGATGTGCAGCCGCTCCAGCTCGGCCAGGGGGATCGGGTCGCCGACGCCGCTCCCCTCGCCCGTGGGCGCGCTCGCCTCCTCGAGGTCGCCGCTCCCCGGCATGAAGAGGTGCTCGGGGCGCAGCTCCTTGCCGCGGCAGAGCATCACCGCGCGCTCCATCACGTTCTCGAGCTCGCGCACGTTGCCGGGCCACTCGTAGCTCTTGAGCACGAGCATCGCCTTCTTGGAGATCGCCTCGACGGGGCGCCCGAAGCGGCGCGCGAAGCGGCGCAGGAAGTGGCCGGCCAGCTCGGGCAGGTCCTCGAGGCGCTCGCGCAGGGCGGGGATCTCGACCGGGAGCACGTTGAGGCGGTAGTAGAGGTCCTCGCGGAAGCGGCCCTCCTTGATCATGGCGCGCAGGTCGCGGTTGGTCGCCGCGATCACGCGCGTGTCGACGCGCATGCTCCGGTTCTGGCCGATCGGGCGGATCTCCCCGGTCTCGATGAAGCGCAGCAGCTGGGGCTGGATCTCGAGCGGGAGCTCGCCGACCTCGTCCAGGAAGAGGGTCCCGCCGTCGGCCTCCTGGGCGAGGCCCTTGCGGGTCCGGTTGGCGCCCGAGAAGGCGCCCTTCATGTGGCCGAAGAGCTCGCTCTCGAAGATGTTGTCGGGGATCGTGGCGCAGTTGACGACCACGAAGGCGCCCTCGGCGCGCGGGCTGAGCTGCTTGATCCGGCGCGCGAGGAGGTCCTTGCCCACGCCGGTCTCGCCCGTGATCAGGATCGTGGAGTCGCTCGCCGCCCACTCGCCCACGATCTCGAGCACGCGCCCGAGCTTCTCGCTCTGCCCGATGATCGAGCTGGGGTCGTTGGGGTCCTCCAGCCGGCGCGCCAGGCTGCGGACCTCGGTGCGCAGCCGGCGCCGCTCGAGGGCCAGGTCGACCGAGCACAGGATCTGCTCGTGGCTGAAGGGCTTGGCCAGGTAGTCGTGGGCGCCCTGGCGGATCGCCTCGACCGCGCTCTCGATGCTCCCATAGGCCGTCACGATCACGACCTCGGTGTCGGTCGAGCGGGCCTTGACCGCCTCCAGCACCGCCAGCCCGTCCTGGTCGGGGAGCTTGAGGTCGGTGATCACGAGGTCGTAGAGCGACTCGTCGACCCGTCGGATCGCCTCCTCGCCGCTGGCCGCCTCGTCGACCGAGTGGCCCGCGCGGGAGAGGGTGATCGCCATGGAGCGGCGGAGGGATTTTTGATCGTCGACGACGAGGATCTGCGCCATGCCCCCGTTTTACGGCGCTGAGGCGGGTTCCTCTACCGTGGGTCTCCCAGAGAGAGCTTCTGCTCCCACTCGGCGATCCGCTCGTCGGAGCTCTCGCGCGAGCAGGAGCTGAAATCGAGGGGGAAGTTCACGATCGCGTCCTCCAGCTGAGCGCAGAGGACGACCTGGTAGAGGGGGACGGACCCGTTGGCCGCGCTGCCCGCGCGGACGCGGGTGACCGAGAGCATGCCCGGCTCCGCCACGCCCTTGTAGTCGGCTCGGCCGAAGGGGCTCCCTCGGCGGAGGAGCAGCTCTCCGCTGCGGGTGTCCCACTTCAGGTAGGACTCGCCGAAGAACACGTCGACGAAGCCGTAGAGCGGGATCGCCACGCCGAGGGACATCAGCCCCCGCACGGGCAGCGGGATCCCCTCGCCCATGACGAGGAAGTAGCCAGCGACGAGCGCGAAGCCGAGCAGCAGGACCGAGGCCAGCTTGCGTCGGCCGACGATCCGCAGCACCCCGTCCTCGAGGCTGACGTCGCTCATGAGCGTCGAGAAACGTTTTTTGCGGGCGGGGCGCGTGGACTTGGCGGCGAGGTCGTTCATGGGCCTCAGCAGACTCGCTCGGGCCCGTGCGGCCCATTACGAAGTGGGCTCGGTTCTCTAGCCGCGCTCGCTCGGCGCGAGGGGGGCGCTGGGGAGCAGGAAGCTGACGCTGGTGCTCGCGCCAGGCACGCTCTCGATCCGCAGCGTGCCGCCGTGGGCCTCCACGATCTTCTTGCTGATCGCGAGCCCGAGGCCCGTGCCCTGGGCCTTGGTCGTGCGGAAGGGCTCCATGACGTGCAGGAGCACCTCGGGCGGGATCCCGCTCCCGTCGTCCGCCACGATCACCTCGACCGCCGCGCCGGCCGGGCGAACCCGCAGCGCGACGCGCTCGCGCGCGGCGTCGAGGGCGTTGCTGACCAGGTTCCACACCACCTGCTTGATCAGGTCGGGGTCGAAGGTGGTCGGCGGGAGCGCGTCGGCGACGTGGACCAGGAAGCCCTTGCCCTCGGCCCGCTCGTCGCGCTCGGCGAGGAGCACGACCTCGCGCACGAGCGCGCCCGGGTCGCCCTCGCTGAACATGGGCTGCGGGGGGCGCGCGAAGTCGAGGAACTGGGCCACGATCGTCGAGATCCGCTCGGCCTCCTCGACGACGATGTCCATCAGGGTCGCGTCGTCGCCCTCGAGCTCGAGGTCCCGCCGCAGGAGGCCGACCGAGTTGCGGATCGCGCCCAAGGGGTTGCGGATCTCGTGAGCCACGCTGGCGGCGAGGGCCTGGACGGCGCGCAGCTTCTCCTCCTCGAGGCGGCGCTGGACGCGCACGTCGCGCGCGATCCCGACCAGGCCAGCCGGGCCGTCCTCGTCGCGGAGGACGGTCGCGGTCCAGGCGACGGGGATCTGCTTGCCGCGGCGGGTGCGCAGGGTCAGGTCGGCGCGCTGGGTCGCGGGGTCGCTGAACTGGTCGGCCAGGCGCTCGCCGCGGAAGAGCGCGCGCTGGTCCTCGCTGGCCCAGAGGTCGGCCGCCGGGCGGCCGATCAGGTCGCCCTTGAAGTCGTCCAGCAGCTCGAGGGCCGCGGCGTTGGCGAACTCGACCTTGCCCGCGGGGTCGATCACGAGCACGGGGTCGCCGAGGGCGGCGAGCACCCGGTGCAGGTAGTCGCGCGCGGCGAGGAGCTGCTGGGTCTTGATCCCGATGATCCGGTCCTTCTCGAGGATCTGCGCCTTGAGCTTCTGGATCACGTCCAGGATCGAGGCCACCTGCGAGGCCTCGTCTTCGCGCGCCCGCAGGGCCTCGCGCAGGATGCGTCCAGTGCCGGATTCGCTCGGGTCCATGAAGGGCCCATTATGGCGGGGCGGGCTCCGGAACTGGAGGGGTCGCGGCGGGACCGGACCCGCGCGCGCCTCTGCTACGCTGCTGGCGTGAGCAACTACGTGACCCCGCAGTGCACCTCCTTGATCCTGTGTGACGCGGTGATCGAGGACGTCCGCTCGCGCAACAAGTCGCTGATCAACATGTTCAACGGGGTGCTCACCCCGCAGGTGCCCTTCCGGCACGACAAGATGTGCGCCTTCGCTTCCTTCACGGGCGGGCGCGGCAAGGTGCCGATCGCGCTCCGGCTCTGCCACGACCAGAGCTACGAGACCGACCTCGTGCGCCTGCCCGGCGAGATCGAGTTCCCCCGCGACATGCCCCACGGCGTGGTCGACATGGTGTTCGAGATCCGCGGCTTCGTGTTCCCCGAGTACGGCGCCTACACCTTCGAGCTCGTCTGCGACGGGGTCCCGCTCCTCTCGCGCCGCTTCAACGTCAGCGCGCCCGCCGAGCCGGTCGATCCCGCCTGAGCGACTCCCGCCTGCGCGTCCGCGGGCCGAAGCCGAAGCCGATCCAGCCTCATCCCTTCACGAAGCGGCGCGAGCTGTCTACTCTCGAAGAGGGAGAAGGAAGGAACGAGACATGCGTCGCTGCTGGACGATCGTCGTAGCGCCGCTCCTCCTCCTCGCCGGCTGCGCAGCAAACGACGCCGAGCACTCCGAGCACTCCGGCCCCGGCGCGCGCGAGTGGGTCCGCCGCGGGCAGCAGCTGCTCGAGCCAGAGCAGGCCAGCGAGGCGCGCGAGGCCTTCAGCGAGGCCCTCCGGCGCCAGCCCGACTCGGTCCAGGCCCTGCTCGGCCGCGCGCAGGCCGCGCTCTGGCTGAGCGAGGGTGAGCCCGCCGCGCGCCAGGTCGCCCACAGCGACCTGACCCACCTCCTGACCCTGCGCCCCCTGGCCGACGCCTACTGGCTGCGCGGCTCGATTCACTTCGCGCGCCAGGACTTCGCGCGAGCGGCCGCCGACCTGCGCGCCGCGATCGTGCTCGCTCCGCGCCAGCCCAACGGCTACGCCGCCTACGCGCAGGTCCTGCTCCGCCTCGAGCGCAACGAGCTGGCCCTGCAGGCAGTCGAGCGCGCGCTCGACTACGCCCCCGACAACGCGGAGCTGCACGTCCTGCACGGCGCGGTGCTGATCAAGCTGCGCCGCTTCGCCGAGAGCTGCGCCGCGCTGACCCGCGCGCTCGAGAACCAGGCCAACCACCGCAGCTACGAGCTGCGCGGCGACGCCTTCTTCGCCCAGGGCGAGCACCAGGCCGCCGTGGTCGACTACACCGAGGTCCTCAGGCGCCGGCCCGCTTCTTTGTGTCGCGTCACCCGCGGCCTGTGCTTCTTGCAGCTCGACCGCCACCAGGACGCCGAGCGCGACTTCAGCAGCTGGCTGGAGCGCAACCCCAGCGACGCCCGGGTGCTCTTCTGGCGCGGTGTGACCCGCTCCAAGCGCTACGCCTTCGACCTCGCCGCCCAGGATTTCCTGCGCGCCCTCGCCATGACCCCGCCGGGTCAGCCCCTGCGCGGCAAGATCCTCGCAGAGCAGCGCCGCATGGCCCGCTACCAGGACGAGGTCTGGTAGCGGCCTCGCTCCTGACCGAGAACTGGCAAGGGGCGGCGAAGAGGAGCTGTCGCTGACTGCGACAGCCCCTCGGCAGTTCGCCTTCCGAGCACGGACACGTCGCGAAGCCTCGTGAGCGACAGCTCCGAAACGCGAAGGAGCTGTCGCACGAGCTACAGCTCCCTCTCTATCGAGACAATGAACGGTGAAAACTGGAAAACTCGAAGAAGGCAGCTCCGCCGAGCAGCCACCGCGC
>MDTG01100237.1_pt1 | contig 27471 bp, 24 predicted proteins | sample 811421 | NCBI WGS metagenome assembly MDTG01 (sample SAMN05326645, study PRJNA326480) | marine metagenome | isolation source: seawater | place: Pacific Ocean: South East | collected 2011
AGTCCGGAGGAAAAGTTACAAGTTGGACATCCAGGCCAAACTCTGAAGGAGTCTCGTATACCGCTACCTCAAACAATGCTAATTACGTAGCTTACGTAGAAAAGAATCCAGACTCAAACAATCAACCCTCAATTAAAGTAGATGGTTCAGGCTGGTTGAGTGCTCCCAATTTTACCAGTTTTAACTCACTAACAGAATTTACTCGTATTGTTGTTTCTCAAGCTAAAGAGGCTGGTACCTATAGAGGTCCTGTCGCTTTTGACAATGCCAGTGGATATCAGGGCTGGATAGATCGAACGCACAATCAACTACGCGGAAGATCAAATAATGGTAGTTCATGGTTTTCTACATCTCTTAACAATGAGAAAATTAAGCCATATCAAACATTCATTTCTTCCTCTCGTTTCGACAACAGCAAAACCAGCAATGGCGATAAATATGAAATGAGATTTAACAGTGAAGTTATTCCCACTGAGGACATTTCCTACAACAGCGCTCCCACAACAACTAGCAATGGGTCATATTTCAACATCGGGACATACACCAAAGGCAGCTATAACTACCAGGGCAATATTTTTAAAATTTTATACTTTGATAGAAAACTTAAAGACGTAGAAATCAACTTTATCGAGTATGAGCTTAAGAAAAAATATGGATTAGTGAAACTTTGTAATGCTCCAACAACCCCGACTCTTGGGTATGACTATAGTGGATGTAACTCCTCAAATGGCGCGATTGCACCAAAAGATTGTAAAGTGCAGTGCGCCAGTGGTTATGAGGAAGCTCTCGGCTTTCCTGTAGAGTTATCTTGTACATCATTTGAAGGTGAGTTTAGCGCACAAGGTTGCTACTTAAACGGTACAGCACCACAAAATTTCGCTCCCGCAAATTTCTGTGATGGAGGAAATATCATCACAACATGCACTATAAACTCAACTAAAACAATAGCATCGAAGAACGATATAAATATTAAAGTAAATGATCTTGTTATAAATAACGGTGGAAAAATTTTAATTTCTAACAATTCAGCATTAGAACTTGATAGCACCAACCCAGTGAGCCTCAACATTGAGGCAAACAATATAACGATTAATAATGGTGGATCAATTGTTGATTCCTACAGCAGTGGAGGAAGAAATTCTTCGAGTATCATCATGAATGTAACCAATGATCTTATCTTGAATGGCGAAATAAAAACTAACGGAGGCAGCGGAAGTGGTAACGGCGGCGATGCAGGGGATTTTACACTAAATGCTAAAGAATTATTAGGAAATGGAAAATTTTTGGCCTCCGGTGGCTATGGTACTAGAAGCAGCGTCATCTGTAAGTCTCCAAGCACCGGAGGAGATGCAGGTAATATTATTATCAATGCAACTCACCAAAGTTTCACTGGAACCTTTAATACAAATAGAGGTTGTAATAGCTCCGGCGGTAGGGCCGGTGCCTATGGAAGTGTCTTTTTAAATGATGGAGAAAATCTCATCGTCCCTGCTAACTATACATTTAATTTAAGCAACGATAACAAAGGCATATATAAAACCATCACCATTGAAGACAACGGCATATTAAATATCGCCAGTGGAACAAATCTAAATTTAAACAACATCACGACACAAAATGGATCAACGATTACTAATGCTGGCTATGTGACCAGTGGGACCATAACCTTTAACGGTGGTAGTTTTGATAATAGAAATGGCACACTAACAAGCACAGGAGACATCACTGTTTCTAAATCAACTGCCTTTGAAGGAACTCTTAGCTCAAATGCAAATATAAACATTGATTCTACCCTCACAACGATTAGTAATATTTACAAAACAGAACTTATTCTTAATGCAAATAATTTAAATATCGCTAGCGGAGCTAAACTTACAGACAATAAAAATTTTGACGGCCGAAACGCAGGAAATATTACCATTAACCTAGCTAATAATTTAACTCTAAATGGCGAGATCGATACTAACGGAGGCAGCGGTAGAGGTAACGGCGGCGATGCAGGGGATCTCACACTCAATGCCAAAGCTCTTTTAGGAAACGGTAAAATTTTAGCCTCCGGCGGTTATGGAACTACAAACAGTGTTGTCTGTAAGTCTCCAAGCACTGGTGGAGACGGTGGAGATATTACAATAAATGGATTATATCAAAACTTCACGGGAACCTATAAAGTCCTAAGAGGCTGTAAAAGTTCTGGATCTAGGGCAGGCACTGAAGGGACTGTTGTCTTAAATGACTCAATTAATCTCCTCGTCTCAAGTGGCAGAAACGTTACTCTAGATTCTAGTAATGTTGGTACGACCGAAAATATAACTATCGAAACTGGGGGAATATTAACAATACCATCAGGAGAATCAATAAACGTAATCAATCTTGTAACTGAAGCTGGCAGTAAACTAATCAACAGAGGAACCCTAGTTGTCGACGACTTGGTATTTAATGGTGGTAAAGTTGAAAGCTTTGGTGCGATAAAATCAAATGGTGATATCACTGTAAGTGCAACTACAACATTCAATGGAACTCTCGAGGCAGAAATGGATATTTCAATTGATGCCAATTTAGTTGCCGATTCAAGCATAAACGGACTAGATTTCAACCTGACTGGCACAAACCTTTATGTGAGTCAGGGCCGTATGATTGATGTCACTGGTGCCTCTAATGGTAGTGATGGCGCTAAAGTAAATCTCAATTTCTCATCACTCATCCGTAATGACGGAACGATAAGATCCAATGGAAAAAATTATACCAGTGGTACTGGTGGTGAAATAAACATTGTTACTCCAGAAATTAATGGTACTGGTTTATTTCAAGCAAATGGCGGTAATAGTCGTCTAGGTCCTGGTCGACAAGTTTGCTATTACAAAGGCGGAAATGGAGGATCGATAAATGTCTTATCTGAATTATTTGATAATTTTGATGGCAGTTACAGCGTAAAAGGCGGATGCACATCCTACTCTAACTCTTCAAAATATGGAGAGGATGGCTTTGTATATTTATTTGATGGAAAGAATCTTATTATCGATAACAACAGCACAATGTCTCTGGGCGATTCAAACATCGGGGATATTGAAACGATAACTGTCAAAAATAATGGCTCACTTACTATTGAGACAGGGTCAAACTTATTAGTAAATTCCATTACAACAGAGTCAGGCTCGGAATTGATTGTAAACGGCCTTATTGCAGCTGGCACTATTGATTTCCAAGGAGGAGAAATTAGTATTAATAATAATTCAGGCGGAATTTTATCGAGATCGAATATTACTTTTAGTAACACGACGACAATTCAAGGAATCATAGAGGCAGACAGTAGTATTCTTGTGAATGGTCAAGTTCTCGGAAAATCCCAAGGTACTCCTATTGAATTAAAAGCCTATGATATAAATGTAGGCTCAAATGGCTCAATTTCAAGTAACGCAACGACGGCAAGTGGCAATGGTGGATCTATTATGTTGCGTGCAACAAACGATATTACCATAAATGGTAACCTTCTATCCCGCGGAGGAGTAAGCTCCGATGGAGGGCTAATTGACATACAATCAAGTAACCTTCTCGGCTCCGGGGTCATCTCCGTAAGCGGAGGAGAAGGAAGAAGAGGTAATGAAGCAAGTTCAAAAAGTTGCTCTAACCATATGGGACAACCTGGTGGTGACGGCGGATCAATAAATATATATTCCGACGTTTCAAATTTTATTGGAAAAATAGATGCCGATAAAGGGCTAGGAGGAAATCCTGGCTACTATTGGTACAGATGTAGTAGACCAAGATATAGCTCAAGAGCTGCCTCTGGAAGTGATGGTACCATAACGTTTCAATAAGTTTCCAAGACTTTGATGATAAAAAAGATGAGTTGATAAAAATGGATTCAAAATTTTTTTTGGATAAAGTCGAAATCGACCAACATATTTTTCTACAACCACTCACTGAAATACCAATAGATGTAATTGATGAAACAACTGAAGTTCTAGATAGCAGAGTTGAGGCTTTGATTAAAACAAATTGGGATCCAATATCAATTTGCCCAGTTTCAAATCTACCCAATGAGCAACAATCAGGATTGGCAAATCTAATAAGAGACGAGCCAAATTTAATGCCCTAAACCTTAAAGCGACAAGGAGTCAGGCGTGTTGACCAAGCGGATGAGAAAGGAAATCTATCTCTTATTATTTTATAGAATTTCTTAAATAACGGCGATGAGGATAAATCAACCATAAAAGCTTTTGCTTTAGGTTAAGCTGTTGTGGGAACGACCGCAGTAGTAATGGCTTAACTAGTATATCAAGAGCTGATAGACTAGTAGAACCAATTTAAGATGCCGGTTCCAACATAACAATCAGATCGCTTTAAAAAGGGCCTTAGACATAAGATCTAGTCCGGAAATAATTGGTGCGGGGCCAGGCTGTAAAAATACACTAGGATCTAATTCAAAAACTAAATCATTTTTTACGGCATTAATTTTATTCCATCCTGCACGATTTTTTATTTGATCAATCCGAACTTTCTTTCCGCACCAACAACCAAAAATAATATCGGGATTTTCTTCAATAACTTTTTCAGATGAGACGAATCGATCTTTTGCAAGGCCGCCAAAGCTTTTCGTTCTAAAAATATCATCAGCACCAAGGTGGGTTATAAGATCACTTACCCAGCGGATAGCCGAAATCATCGGTTCATCCCACTCTTCAAAATAAACTTTAATTTCTTTTTTTATAAAACCTTTAGTGTGCTCTAGTTTTTTTTCTAGGGATATAATTAGCTCCTCGCCTTTTTTTTTGGCGTCGACCATCGATGAAAGAAGTAAAATATAATTTAATATTTCATTTAAACTTCGATGATTGGAAATAAAAACGTTATGGCCGCGCTTGATTAAATCTTTGGCGATATCACTTTGAATATCTGAAAACCCTAAAATTAAGTCTGGATTCAGTGCTTCTATTTTATTGTAAGAACTTGAAGTAAACATGGATACTTTAGGAAGTTCGAGTGCTTCTGGTGGTCTCACAACATAGTTAGAGACTCCAACAATGCGATGTCCCTCTCCTAATAAAAAAAGAGTTTCAACTGATTCTTCAGTTAAGCAAACTATTCTTGAGGGATATTTCACCATTTTGGTGCTACTGTTTTTTTATAAGAACTTCAAATGTCCATGAAGGAGTATTAGAGTCTTTCTTCTCTGGATAGAATACGTCTTTATCTAAAAGCCATTCATCTCGATTAAAATCAGGGAAGAAGGTGTCTGCCTCTCCCTCAAAATCAACTCGAGATAAATACATCTTGTCAGCTTTAGGCAGAAAATCTTTATAAACCTTAGCGCCGCCACAGATCATCAACTCATCCTCTCCGGCCTGTTTGGCATAGAAGATAGCCTCATCAATACTTGTCGCGACTTTACATCCAGGCGCTTTAAAATAAGGATCGCTAGTTAGGACAATTACTTTTCGACCAACCAGTGCTTTTCCAATAGATTGATAAGTCCTTCGTCCTAAAACAAGGTGTTTGCCCATTGTAATCTTTTTAAAGTTTTGAAGATCCTCACTTATTTTCCATATAAGATCATTATTCAAACCAATTTCTCTGTTTTTTCCAACTGCTGCTATTATTGAAATCATCATACCGCCACTGTTCCTTTGATGTGAGGATGTGCTTGGTAACCCTCAAGTTCAAAGTCTTCAAATTTAAAGTCAAAAATGTCTTTTACTTCTTTATTTATTATCATTTTCGGATGGGCAAATGGCTCTCTTGTTAATTGCAGGTTCACCTGGTCAAGATGATTACTGTATATATGAGCATCTCCTAAAGTGTGAACAAATTCTCCAAGCTCTAGATCGCATACCTGAGCGAGCATCATCGTTAAAAGAGCGTAGCTCGCAATATTAAAAGGTACTCCTAGAAAAATATCAGCCGATCGTTGGTAAAGCTGACAACTTAGTTTTCCCTTTGAAACATAAAACTGAACAAAGGCATGGCAAGGGGGAAGGGCCATCTCAGATATCTCACCGACGTTCCACGCGGATAGAATGTGCCGTCTGGAGTCTGGATTATTTTTTAAACCTTCAACTAAGTTTTTAAGTTGATCGACTTTTTCGCCTTTATGGTTTCTCCAATTTCTCCACTGGGCGCCATAAACAGGGCCAAGTTCCCCGTTTTCATCAGCCCACTCGTCCCAAATACGAACTCCGTTTTCTTTGAGATAAGAAATATTTGTGTCTCCACTGATAAACCACAATAGTTCATGAATAATGCTCTTTAAGTGGCATTTTTTAGTAGTCACTAAAGGAAAGCCATCTGATAAATTATATCTAGATTGATGGCCAAAAACAGAAATAGTACCCGTGCCAGTCCTGTCTTCTTTAGTCTCTCCTTGGCCCAAAACGTGTTTTACTAAATCAAGGTATTGCTTCATATCAGCTTCCTTTGTGAACTCTTCCTAAAACCAAAAGCATTCTACCCCTTGCCTACTTCCAAAGACAACAGATAAACTTTAAAAATCAAGGAATTATAAGATGCCAATGATTAGTTTAGGAATTGAAAATTTAAAATCCTTCAAAAATGAAATAAAGGGTAATATTGGCCTTTTATGTCACAGTGCATCCGTAGCAAGTAGTCTCACTCACACTATAGATATAGTCTTAGACTTATATGGACACCGGTTAAAAAAGCTCTTTGGTCCTCAGCATGGGCTTGTTACAGACGTCCAAGATAATATGGTTGAAACGGAGGACTTTTTTCACCCGCACTATCAATTACCTGTTTACAGCCTATATGGTGAAAATCGGGCGCCAACAAAAAAAATGCTCGAAGACCTAGATACTTTAATTATAGACCTTCAAGATGTTGGAACCAGAGTATACACCTACATTCAAACTCTCAGTTATTGCCTCCAAGAATGCCATAAGGCTGACTTATCAGTTGTGATACTTGATCGACCCAACCCTGTCGGAGGAGAAATCATTGAAGGTAATATCCTTGAAGAAAAGTTCAAAAGTTTTGTTGGGCTTCACGAGATACCTCAAAGGCATGGTATGACAATGGGAGAGATGTCCCTTTGGATAAAAGACTTATTAAATTTAAATGTTGATTTGAAGGTCATAAAAATGAGTGGCTGGGAAAGGTACATGTCCTTTCGAGACACTGGCCTTCACTGGATAAACCCATCTCCCAACCTATCAACTCCTGAAAGTTCCTATAGTTTTGTAGGAAGTGTTTTATTTGAAGGGACAAATATATCTGAGGGACGAGGAACAACTAGGGCATTAGAAATTGTCGGGCATCCTAAAATTGAGCCCAATTCCTTTAGCGAGCACTTAAACAAAAAACTCAATGATCCAAATATTTACTTTAGACCCCAAGTTTTTATTCCGACTTTTCACAAATGGAAGGATAAAGTTTGTGGAGGGGTTCAACTACATTGCCTGAGCCCAGGTACCGCAAAAATGTGGAGAGCGGGACAATTTCTATGCCAGGAAATCTATAACCATCTAGGGGATGAGTTTAAATGGAGTCAAAAGCCCTATGAATATGAGTTCTCAGGGTTAGCAATTGATTTTATTAATGGTTCTGACAAAATAAGACACTGGGTCGAGCAAACCGGAAGCTTAGCTGATCTGAAAGAAATAGAAGCAGTCAACAGAGACGCATTCTTAGAAAATAGAAAACAATTTTTACTTTACTGAGAAAAAGAATTAACAAAGCTCTCTAAAAAAATCGAACGCCATCTTTTCAGAAGTAAACTCGTTACTTAAATTTATATTAGAGAAACCGACGTGTCCCCCCCTAGCTAAATTCTTAATTAGAACATTCTTAGTTACTTGCCCCTCTTTCAAAAAGGATTTCCCAGATAAAATAGGATCATTGACAGCATTAGCAATTAATAAAGGTCTGGCAACATCCTCAACGAAATATAAACCACTATTTTTTTTATAATAATCATAAGCATCGATAAAGCCATGCAGTGGAGCGGTTACTAAATTATCAAAATCGAAAAGAGTCGTCGATTTTAGTAGCTTTGCCATATTTATCTCGTCACTAATGATCCCAAGCCTTTTTTTTCTAAGCACCTTTGCTTTTAAGGTTATTAAAAAGTTTTGCTCATACATTTTATTAAATTTTGTATTTAAAACTCTTGACCCACCCTCAAGGTCAAGAGGTACAGAGAACACAGCTCCTCCAATGATTGAACTATCTAATTGGGTTCCTCGTTCTCCAAAGTATTTTGTGATTAAATTTCCCCCTAGGCTAAACCCGGCCAAGAATATTTTTTTAGGAGAAAAAAACTTCTTTGCCCAACGAACACAAAAGTCTAAGTCCTCTGTTTCGCCAGAGTGATAGAAACGAGGGAGTTTGTTTATTTTTCCACCGCAACTTCTATAATTTAACGCCAGAACATTGATACCACGCTTGAAGAAAAACCTTGCAAGACCTCTCACATAAGTAGCATTACTAGATCCCTCTAGTCCGTGACATATAATAACTAAATCAGAAAATTTTTTTTCATAGAGATAGTCTAATTCTAAAAAATCGTTGTCAGGGGTATCAACTTCTGTTCTTTGAAAATTGACTCCGTTTACCCTTCTCAGAAAATGAGGCGCAATTGTTTCGAAATGCCCTAAAATTGAATTCATAAAAAACTAAATCTTAGAGTAAAAAGTCACTAGATATTTGTTTAGATAGAAACTGATCACTATTAAGTAGCCGAGAATCCTCTTGAAGTTTGATGGTTAGAGTACCTCGGATAGGATAAAAGTAGCTATTGGCCATAAATGAATAATCAATAACAAAACTATCGGCATCTCTAAAAATAAAGCTTTCTGGAATTTCTCTAATTAATAAATGCCCATATCTATTAACGAGACTTAGTTCAAATCTTAATGGCGCATTGTAAGGGTTGGATATTTCTTTGAATTCAACTCTATTACCAAAGTGATTCCTGAACTCAGGAATCTGCGTAACTGGAGCCAAGTAATCGATTGCATGAATTGCCCTCACATTGATTTCCTCAAAAATTTCTCCTTCTCTATCCCTGTTAGAGCTCTGTTTGGAAAATAATAAGGCATACTCGCTACCAAAATCTGTCCCATAATAACTGAGAACATCTTGTGTGAGATCAAGACTCATTTCGAAGTCACCCTCTGGAAAATTATCGTCCAGACTGACCTCTACAAAAGCAGAAGTAGTATACAGGACTCTAGAACGCTGAACGGGATAATTTCTATTCACTAGTCTATTTCGACAGATGTTTTCTACTACGGGTAGATTTTCACAATAAGAACCTCCGGCCACTGGCCCACAAATCACTCTTGTCTGGCAAATCGGTCCGTAAGGCGATGGATGACACCAAGACCTTGGACCACACTGGTTTCTTGGTGGAAGTGTTCTACAAACAGGTCTCACCACTTGTTCAGGTAAACAACCATATTCATTTACTGTTCTAGACTCATATGAGGTGTAATACTGTAAGAAGTCCTCCTCTAACTCTACAGTTTGTCCAGACCTCGAACGACTTAGTTCGATGGTTTTAACATCAGCAAATACTGAGGACATAATAAATAATGAGCAGAGTAACCATCTTAGTAATCTCATAAAATCTCCAAACAAAATAATCTACCGAAAGGCTATCGAGACTTGAAAATGAATGTCAAAGATTTAAACGAAATGTTATTTAGGCAAAGCTTATTTTTAACAAGTTATGAGCTTAAAGTTTTTCAAAGGTCTTTTTCCCTTGATATATGCAGACCTTTACTTGGGTATTTCCGACCTCAATCGGTTCAGGTAAGTAGGTTGCCGATACTCTTCCTCTAATAGTCTTTTTTGACATCCCTGTTTTTTCTCCAAGTCTCACTACACAAACTCTAGAAAGGTGATCCCGATCAAACGTACATTTATCTTTCGCTAAAACCACAAGGTTTTCACATTGCCTCATACAAGAGGAGCAAAACATCATTAACAGAGTTATCACTGCTATTATTTTCATTATTTTGTTATCCAGCAAATCTAGTTTAAAATCAAACTATAAACATTTTCTCCTAAGGAAGCACAAATTACCAATGAAAAAACTTAGGCCAAACCTTGGATTACTCTCTGTTGTAACAATATCAATTTCGGCCATGCTTGGGAGTGGTTTATTTGTTCTGCCGGGGATTGCTTTTACAAAAACCGGGCCTACTGTTTGGCTTGCCTATCTACTTGCAGCAGTTGCCGTTTTGCCTGCATCTTTATCAAAAGCAGAGTTGGCCTCAGCAATGCCCACAAGCGGAGGAACATACGTTTATTTGGAAAGAACCTTTGGCCCATTAGTTGGCACCATTGCAGGTTTAGGATTATGGCTTTCCCTCTTGCTAAAGGCAGCACTTGCACTTGTTGGTTTTGGTGCTTATTTGGACGTGCTCACTCATATTAATCTTCAACTTACAAGCCTAAGTCTTCTTCTTCTAATAGTTGCCATTAATATTATAGGAACAGGTAAGGTCTCTAAGTTTTTAACTGTTATTGTCTTCATCACTATTATGTTAATTACGATCCTTGAGTTTGGATCTTTTACCCACTTTAATCTCGATTCAGACCCACTTAGGTTTTCTCATGGCCTAAAGGGATTATTTTCGGCCACCGCCTTAGTTTTTGTATCATACGCAGGTGTAACCAAAGTTGCCGCTATTGCAGAGGAAATTCTGGAGCCTGAAAAAAACCTCCCTCGAGGGATACTAATCTCTCTTTTTATCGTCACCCTTCTTTATTGTAGCGTTAACTATATTTTAACCAAAACATTTAATGCAACCCAGCTAAGCAACAATTTAAGACCCATATATGATCTTGCTGTTGTCGTTGGTGGAGATTATGCAGGTATCCTTTTATGTGTAATTGCTATTTTATGTATGACTTCCATGGCAAATGCAGGAGTTTTGGCCGCGAGTAGATTTCCGTTTGCCATGTCTAGAGACAACCTTATGCCAAACAGGTTTGGAAAGCTACACAAAAACTTTTTAACTCCAGTTTGGTCTATCCTAGCAAGTGGTATGCTTATCGCTTTGGCCATTACCTTTTTTAATATCGAGAGTATCGCAAAGCTGGCCTCTGCATTTATTTTGCTCGTATATGTTAGTGAAAACATCGCTGTCATAGTATTGAGAGAAACAAGAGTTCAGTGGTATCAACCGAAATACAAAAGCCCCCTTTACCCTTTAAATCAAATATTTGGTATTGCCTGTGGCGGCGCTCTTTTGTTCTACATTGGCGGCTCAGTTCTTTTTCAATGTATTGTCGTCATAGTAGTACCTGCAATTATCTTTTATTTTTTTTACGGCAAAAGGAACTCAAGTCGATTGGGAGTATTAGGTATTCGTTCTCCAAAACGTGCACTTGAAGGTGATGAGGAAAAGCCAAAATCACTCACAAGTCTTGAGGAAAGAATAAAAAAAATTCCAAGTCTTGATTTAACTGAAGACGCAAGAGTTGTAGTAAGTTTGTTTGGTAAGGAGAGATCTCCTGAAATGTTAATAGAAATGGGAGCGGGTCTGGCGCGGAAAGAAAGATTAGAGGTTGCTCACCTAACAGAGGTTCCTGAGCAAACAGAGCTCGAAGACTTTGCAGATGAACCATCTATTCTTCACTCACTTCGCCGAAGAGTTCTTGCTATGGCCATGGAGAATCAAGTACCCGTAACATTTGATCCAATTGTAAGTTACGATATTATTAAAACTATTCATACACTAGGCACTAGGCTCCATTGTGAGTGGATGTTAGTGGAGTACGGAGGTCGTACAACAGGGGCATTTACGCTTCATAATCCCATTGGTTGGCTAAGAGATCATCTTGATTGTCACCTAGGTATTTTTAGAGACGCTGGGGTAAGATATTTCAGAAAAATAATGGTGCTAGTAAAAGACATGGATAACGACTTTTTCCCTATGGTAACCGCAGCAAATTTATGTATGGTTAATAAGGCCTCAATGACGCTTGTTCGCTATATTGGCGATTTTAATGGGCAGGAGCATTTTGCTGAAAAAGAAAAGGACTTAGTTGAGCTAAAAGAAAAATTTATTAATCAATACAATATCTCCAGCGGTCAAGCTCGTCATGTAAACACCAAGGTTGTTGCCGGCGAGGATATTCTTCAAAAACTGACTGATGTCTCTAGTGAATTTGACCTAATGGTTTTTAGTATTGATGAATACTTAAATCGTCCTTGGTACAAAAGATTTTTTGGTGGACTGGATGATAAGCTTACCGAAAAAGCAGTTTGCTCAGTGCTTAAAATAAGACCTTCAAAAACTATTCTTTTATCACCACCGACTTTGGAAGAATAACCTCATGAGCAGAGACAACGGCTCCCTCTTCAATAACGACGCCACCGAAAATTGAGCTTTTAAGCCCTATCATTGCTCTATCTTTTATAACTGTAGGAGCAAGAATAAGAATACCTTTTTGCCCATAATGGGCCATTAAAGTAGCACTGCCTCCAATTGTTACATAATCACCTAACTCAAGTAAGCATGGGTCACTTATGTTTGATGTATTTATCAAGGTCCCTTTTCCAATTTTCATTCCCATCGCTTTCAGATACCAAATAGCTACGGGGCTAGGAGTGATAAAATCTAAAATACTGTACCGAACCAAATAAAAAAGCGCATTGTGATAAAACCATGGAATACCATTCACAGAATACCAATTTCCCTTCCATGCTTTAATCTCGAACGGGTTTAACCAATTAAAAAATACCGTAGAAATTAATAACATTGGTATAAATAAGAAAACTCCAAGACCAATTCCAAAAGATATGACAAACGAAGACACAAGGATCGATTCGCTGGAGAAACTGTTGAGTAAGTAATTAAGAATAAAGACAAGAGGAAAAAAAGATACACTTAGACAGCTCAAACATACAAACAAAATGACCAGGTAAAATACCATATAGGTCGTATCTTTATACCTACGGAGCATACGTTCTACAAAACCGAGTATTCCAGTTTTATTTGAATCTGTTTCATGAATATCAATGAATTTTTTTTCATTTTGTGAGTCTTTCACATATTTCCCTTAAAGATTTACTCTATATTTTAAATCAACAAATATTTTATATCTAATATATTCTCCCAAACAATACCTGACTAACAAGTACCTCCGACAATTTCACTTACCATTTTTTCCCCTATCAATGGGGCAATAAGAAGATTTGATAAAATCTTCTAAAACATTAACATTCCAGGAAGGATCGTTATCAAAAATATATTAATTCTTTGCTTTTTATTTTTTATAGTTTTACGCGTATCTGTTGCGGGACCGATTCAAATTTTACATACCAATGATATCCACTCGCACCTTGATCACTCAATTCATACGCCGGACATAGGAGGCTATGGAAGATTAAAAACAATGATAAGAAGATTAAAACTTGAGGCCAAAAATGAGGGTATCGAAACTATAGCTATGGACGCAGGTGATTTCCTCGAAGGAAATATTTATTATCTTGCTGATAGAGGAAAAAGAGCTTACGAAATTCACGGGATGGCGGGTTTCGACGTTTCCGTTATCGGAAATCATGATTACCTAATGGGAGCAAAAGATTTAGATGTGATACTTCGCGATGTTGATACAAGCTTCCAACTCCTTGGGGCCAACATGATCGTTGATAAAAAATATAAAAATATTCATGAAAAAATGAAACCCTATTGGGAAACTGAAATTAATGGAGTCAAAATTGGAGTTATCGGTCTTACCACTAATGACCTTCTTTACAAGTGGAGAATTGGTGATGGCGATATTATAAATGAATACAAAACGGCTAAACGTTATGCAAAAGAACTTAGAGCACGAGGAAACGATGTTATCATCGCACTTACACATATTGGTTTATCTAAAGATAAAAAACTGGCAAAAAAGGTTCCTGAAATCGATTTGATTGTCGGTGGGCATAGTCATAGTTTTCTCCATGATGTGTTTTATCAAAAATCAAAAAAAGGAAAAATGATACCAATAGTGCAAGCGGGTAAGCACGCACAATACCTTGGAAAGCTTTTAATCGATTACGACAAAAAAAATAAAAAACTTGAAGTTTTAAACTATCAACTAATGCCAGTGAACAGAGATCATAAACATGAGGAAGTTGAAGAAAAAATTTATTACGCAAACGACGCTTTATATGAACAGTTTGGTGCTGACTGGCTTAATGAGCCTTTGGGCGAGTCCTTAATTACGCCAGTACATTTAGGCGGAAAACCTGAAATTTGGTACCACTTTATAACAGATGCGATGGTAGAGGCAATTGATGCAGAGGTTGGAGTTCACGTATCAGCATTAAGTGGCGACAACTACCCTATTGGGAAAATAAGCAGACGCAGTATTTACGATTCAAATCCTCGAACCTTTGAATTTGACCGACACTTTGGCTACAACGTCTACTCCGCTCGAATAAGAGGGGTCTGGATTCCCATCGTCGCAAAAATAGCCCTCCGATTTGGCCTTCCCCTTTATTTTAGTGGGCTCACCTTTGATTACAAAAAAATAGGAGACTCACGCTACACTCACAAATATAAAATTAAAAAACTTAGAATTAGAGGGAAAAGAATAAATCCATTCAGACATTACAAAATTGCCCTCAGTGAAGCAATTGTTCGAGGTGGTGAGGCAATCACTCCATTTGTTAAATTATTACTAAAATATGGAGATGATTATAAAATTCCAATGTGGCGAGCGATAGAAGACAGAGTAAGAAACTACAGGGTCATCGATGATAATTATTTATCCAATCGACCTCCTTATGACAGGCCAAACTACGTCGAAGTAAATAAATTTCGTTTAACTATTCCGGCAGCAAAAAGATAGAGTATTAACTAAATAAACATGTCACTTTTTACGAAAAGACTTAGTGAAAAAATGCATCATTTACCTATGTTTAATAAGTTTTTTTTATGTATCTCACGTAAGGGTACTTAGCTGTTATCAAACCAGTTTTTCATTAAATTCTGCCTCTGCACTAACTGTTACGGCCGAAAAGCAAAATGAGTTAGTAGATACCTGCCTTGCAGAAAATGATGATCTCACTGAAGAAGACTGTATAGAAAATGTTAATGAGAGTCTTGAAGATTTAAATCAAACGGTTATAGCATTAGATGACAAGATTCACGGCACATCAACCCATGAAGATTGGGCCATGTTTGTTGGTGTGTTACTAAACATCGTTTCTTATGTCCTCGTTTTTTGTAAACATTTTCCACTCTACTCAACGAAACCCTCCTTTTGGCTAGGAGTTGGTGCACACGTGGTACTATTTTTTTGGTATTTTGGCTCCCTTGTTCTGTTTTCTGATTACACGACGAACTTGGAGCTCGCTACTGACCAAGAAATTGAAAAACTTGAAGATATGACAATTGATAAAGAAACAGATGTTACATTAGATCTTGGTATAAAAATGCAAATTGAGGCTCTTGAGTCAGTCCTTGGATCCGTCGAAAACTTTAAAAATGCCTTAAAAACCGCCGTTGTTCTTTTATATTCAGGTGCCGCATTTGCCATAATTGAATGCGTATGGTGTTGGTTAATTAACACCTGGTGTGAGGTTCCAAAAAAAATAAAAAAAAATCCAATTAAAAATCTGTTAGATTTTTTGCTTTATAAGGAGGCTAAAGCTGATTTTGAAGATAAAAAAATGAAGCAAGCAAAAGAGCAATCTAAAACCGATGGTGACGGCTTTGAAGTTAGTGCTTGGACACGAAACATTTTTGAAATTGTGGCTATTGTTTGGCTAAACGACCCCGGTGATTGGATTGACATGGTAATGGATCAGGCAACTATGGACGCGGGGAAGTGGATTGCCTGTGCTTTAAGAGCGGGGTATATGGCATGGGATGCAACAAACTACGAAAGTATCCATTCAAGCTGGGAGGAAACTGAAAGGGAAATAAAAAAAAGAATCGCAGTACTACAAAAAGCAAGAGACATAATAAACAATAGTCTTGAAAGCAACGGCCCTCAACTCTCTCCTAACAACAATAATAATGACCGAGGCGGTAACCTAGACTCTCCAACAGATTCAAACCTAAGTTTTAATGACGGAGATGACGGAAACCTTGGTGGAATATGCCTAGATGCTGACCCTGTAACAGGTGAATCAAAAAGAGAAACATCTAAAGAAGAGTGTTCTGACAATAATTTTGAAATTCCAAAACAATCATTTGACCAAGCAAAAAAACAGCTCAGCACGAATTTTCCAGAGGGCGTAGATTTCACAGAGGATGTAATCGAAGACCTCGAAAGTATCGAAAATGGTATTAACAGTAGAGACTCAGTGGCAGTGGATGCCAATGCAAGTATTAGACGTGCGAAAAATATTATTCCAAAACTTCTTCGCTTGAAAAGAAAAATTGAAAAGGAAAAAAAGCTTCCAAAGTCAAAAGACTTTTTAGATAGCTTCATCGAGGCAGGCAACCTAAGAATAAAACAACAAGATAGACTTGCCAGCTTTTTAAAAGACAAAGGTATTTCCCTTAAAACAGGGTTTGGAAAACTTTCCAAAAAACTAAGTAGGAATAAAGATGAAGTCTCTAAAAAAACAAGTAAACTCTCTGTCCATGATGATAAAAAGATAAATTCACTAGGCTCTTACAAACTCGGAGGTAAGGTCCTAAAAAGAAAGAACAAAAAAACCACTGACAAACTGCGATCAGATGCATTATCTAAGTATAAAATCAAACATGATGATATTAATAAGAAAAAAGGCGTGAGTATCTGGAAGCTAATAAATAATAGATATCTTCAAAGCGGTTATCCAAGATTATTTGAAAAAGAATAATGATCTGACAAACTAATTTAATCCTAATAAAAAATGAAAGGTACAAAATAAAAAAGCGCCAATATTGGCGCTTTTTTATTATCAAATTTTAAAATTAGTCTTTGATCTACCCTTTTTTCTTTAGAAAGAAAAAAGCACCAATAATGACCGCTGCGCCAATTCCGTATAGAGTCATTTCATCCATACCACCTCCGCCGCCTTTTCCTTTTTTCTGCTGTCCGATATTAAACTTACGATCTCCACCGGGAACAAAGTTTCCATCTCCAAGAAGGTTCTCTTCTTTTTTCTTCACAAATTGAGAGATATTTTTGTTAGTTTGTCTAAATACTCTCAAAGAAGCCACGATATTATCAAATATCGATTGATAAGCAGCATAATGATCCTTCCCAACACTAAAGGTGACAGCAACACCTAGATCAGCTTTCACCGTAGCGAGATACCTTGTATAGAACCCTGGTATTTCTGAGGCCAAGTGAAGCGCGTCGATCCATTGATGGCCATTAATCTTAGATACCTTTGCATACTTTGCCTCGCTCACCTGTGTTTTTCCACCTGGGAGTGTGAAGTTCTTTGCTGACTTCAAATAGTTTTGATACTGATCCAAACTATCTTGAGAGCCTCTAATTTTTGCGGCCAAAATAATAATAGCCTCTTTTCTCCTTGCTTCGTTCTCACTTTGACAAACCCACTCCGTGCCCTCAAGAGAACATGACCAACCTGCCGGTAGCTCAAATTCAGTGTACTGATTGGTAAATCTTTTTGCCTGAGCAACTGACATTACAAATAAAAAAGCAAATGTTAGATTAATAAAATTTTTAAAAGGTCGCATTTTTAATTCCTCAATTAATTATATTAATATTTTAACAATCAATATTTCGTCATCAAGGAAAATTTAATTTACCCCAAAACAAAATGAGTAAATTAGCTTTATTTAAACCTAACGATGAAACCTTCTTTAATAGGAATTTTTTGATAAAACTTTATGACCTTTACGACAGAGGAGTCTGTCTCACTTGAAAATACAACACCTGAGCCAACTAATACATTCCCACCAAAAAAGTCACTTTGATAAATATCAGCACTCATCCCCTTTTCCACACTAGTTGAAAGTCCCTGATTAATTTTAAAGAAATTCCCTCTTGGTGCGACCTGAATTATTTTTGCTGAGTTCGTATATTCTTTAAAAATAGAATCTCGGTCAACTGATGCATCTACCCCATCAAAGTCTAAAGCTAAATTTACATAGAATCTAAATGCTTCATCTGTATCTACGCCACTCAATGTCTTAGACGCTCTAGTAGTAATATCTAGACCTCCAACCCTAAAGCCCAGTTGTGCGTATGGTGATAATTCCTGTTGGTTTACACCATTAAAATACTTCGTCACTCCCCTCGAAACTGATGGGCGTTGATTTGGATTTTCTGAAAATGGGTGGTTCTTCAAAGAAAAGATACCAAGAAGACCAAAGCCTAAATTGAAATTACTGCCTTGAAAGAGATATTGAACATCATAGTCCAATTGATCACTAAGATAGGAAGGGGTAATCACATACGCAGATTTTAATTGAATTAAGTGCGACTCTCCAAGTTGCTTAGTTAGATTTAAACCTAGATGATAAAAAATTCCATCATTACCTAAAACAAGGTCATCTGATGGCGCAAGTCCTGCACCAAAGAAATTATTTGTGTATGCCTTTTGCTTAAACCTTATTTCAAAATTCCCCATCATCGATAATAAATCTTTAAACTGAATTCTTGCCCCAAGCATAAAGTGCTCTAAATTTGTATTCGTAACACTCTCACTAGATGACTCACTCGCCACATATCTTATACCACCACCACCTAAAAGAGTGATCGACTCCGTCAAGCCCCAAAATGCAACGAGACTAGAGTCAATCAAATAAAAGTTATTGTCAGCGTCTATAGTCTCAGTCTCTCCATCTTCATTAAATGTTGCAGTTTGATAATGATAAAAATTATTTATCTCAAAACGTAAGCCGTCCATTTTTAGCTGACGCCCAAAAACATTACTAAAAACATCCCCTGCATAAAAAATAGAAAATGAAAAAATAAATATTGTTTTTACTAAATTCAAAATACAGACCCTTCGTGAATATTCCCATATAAGTCATCTTCCAATTCTGTTTGTTTACAAAATTGAAAAATACCCTCTTTTATTATCCATTGACCTGGAAATTTTTCAAACAATGACAGTTGCCCTGAAAATAACTCGAGCGGAAGAGTAAAGCTTGATCTTGCCTCTTTTATAGACTCACCAAAAAGCTCCATACTTCTCGGTTTTGCAATGGGAAGAAAAGTCTCAAAAAACTGTTTTCCTCTCGGCTTAAATTTTACCTCATGCGCGAGACATATTTGTTGCAACATCTCTTGAAGGTGAACAAGATCCTCTGGAATTTCAGGTCTTAAATAAACAAAAGGTCTCTTTTTTTCCATCAACCCAATTGAAGTGAACTCTATTGCCATAGGCGTCTCAAACCCTAAAAAAAAGTCCTCGACGCTCTCTTTTAGCTCATCAACCAAGTGCTCGTAAGACTTGCGATTCTTGATTTCAAAAGGAGGTAAAAGAGACATTTGAAGGTTTTTACAAACTCTGTAATGTGAATCATAGAGCTTGCGAAATGAATCAATTTTTTTGAATTGAACGAAATTCGGGTGAAAGGTGAGGCCAAGAAAGTACATACTCCCCTCCTTAGGAATACACTAATAAAATTGTACCAAATATTTAAGGCCCGAAGAAAAATAAATTCTATTTACACCTAAAATCATTAATTTAGAGATGACTTCAATCCTTTAACGTTGGAAAAATAAGCTCCTGAACAACACAATCTTCTAAAATATCAAAATAAAAAAAACCATTTGATTTTTTTAGCATCTGACGAATTGACCTTAACCCCTTGCCCTCAACAGGGTTACCATCTATCTTTTTAGGAAATTCACTATACGAGATAATTCTTAGGTGAAAAGAGTGATCACAACGAAGTTCAACCGCTATTTTTTGGTTTCCATTTTCTCTAAAATTTGCACAAAGATTTCTGAGTATTTGTTTTAAATTATACACGCATATTTTTCTGTGACCCAACTCATCTACTTTGAATTTAAGGCGACGTTGCCACTGAATCTCGGGGTAAGCAAAAAGAAAGAACTTTTTAATACAGTTGGCCAAATCTTCCGCAAAATACATCTTTTTGTCTACAAAGTTTTCCTCAGTAACGCGCATAAGAGAACTAAGCTCGTCCTCTATAGCGGAAATTAAGTCTAAATTATTTCCATTACCTTTTAAGTGGGCGATCCCTAACCTGATAGCATGAAGACTAGTGAGCATGTCGTGCTTATAAAGCTCTAGATCCTCTAGACTTGGTCTGTCATATTTGAGGTTTATTGATTTTTTTTGCAGCGATATTTTGTGAGTTTTAAAACCAGGAGCTTCCGTCATTGGTCGCCCCTGGATAAAAAATTATTTGATGGGTAAATACTTTGCTTGCTCGCCCAAATACTCTTCAATTCGAAGAAGCTGGTTATATTTCTCCATACGATCTGACCGACTCGCGGAACCAGTTTTGATGTGAGCACTGCTTGTGGCCACTGCAAGGTCTGCAATGAAGTGATCTCCAGTCTCTCCAGAGCGGTGAGAAATAATCGCAATAAAGTTATTTTTAAAGGCAAGATCCATCGCTGAAAATGTTTCTGTAAGAGTTCCAATTTGATTAACTTTAACCAAAATTGCATTGGCTTCTTTATTATCAATTCCTCTTTTAAGAATTTTCTCATTTGTAACAAAAAGATCATCTCCTACTAGCTTCACCTTATCGCCGAGTGAGGCAGTCAAACTTTTCCAGCCCTCAAGGTCATTTTCATCAAGTCCGTCTTCAATAGAGTAAATCGGATACTTTGAGACAAGGTCTGAGTAATAATGAACCATATCTTGTGAGGAGAGAATTTTTCCCTGCATATGATAAGCTCCTTCTTTATAGAACTCAGAACTAGCTGAATCTAATGAAATAGAAATATCTCTTCCTGGCTCATATCCAGCAGCTTTTATTGCATCTAGAATTAAATCGATCGCTTCCTCATGCGATTCAAGCATGGGGGCAAATCCACCTTCGTCTCCAACGTTGGTGGAGTGCCCCTTATTCGTTAAAACTTTTTTCAGTGAATGAAAAACCTCTACACCTGCCCTAAGGTTTTCAGAAAAAGGCTTGTTTAAGTGAGGAACAATCATAAACTCTTGAATATCGAGGTTATTAGAAGCGTGCTCTCCCCCATTTATAATATTCATTAATGGAGACGGAAGAACTGTTTCCGTTTTATATTGTGGGCATCCAAGGTCCTCTCTGAGGTAAGAATATAAATGCTTTCCTTTTGCCATTGCGCCTGCGCGAGCACTTGCTAAACTTACGGCCAAAGTAGCGTTTGCCCCCAAGTTCTTTTTAAATTCAGTCCCATCCAGATCAAGCATAACTTGGTCTAGTTGTTTTTGATCAAAAACAGACATCCCCTCAAGAGCTGGAGCAATCTTTTCTTTGATATTATTAATCGCCTTATTAACAGACTTACCAAGGTAATTTTCTTTATCACCATCTCTAAGCTCCAGAGCCTCTTTTGAGCCTGTGCTAGCACCACTTGGCACACAGGCACTCGCCATTAACCCATTGTCCAAAATAACCTCGGCTTCAACAGTTGGGTTTCCTCTAGAATCTAAAATTTGTCTTGCATGAATCTTTGTAATTTGTGCCATGTTTCCTACCTCATAAAAATTGAAAGGATTTGATCTAAATATTTCGAGATTATGACATTAGTTTTTCGGATTTGAAACGCTGTTTCCATTCCAGATCTATTTTTTTGAAGCCATCAATTTTTTTACTTGAACAAAAGCGAATCTCATTGGCACTTCGAGTCATTGTCACATCAAATTTATCCAACTCTAACTGCCTATTCACTTGTTTAACGACAGATGAGGAAGGGCATATCGTCTTGACATTCAAACACTCTGAGATAAATAAATCAATCAATCCGTAGTGAGTGCACCCCAGAACCAGGTAATCTAAATCTTCAGGCACTCTAAGATTTAAATCGGACTTTATCTCATTTTTGATTTTTAAGATGTCATCTTTTTCTGCAAGGAATATTTTTTCAACAAGGCTCGCAAGCAATGGCATAGAAATATATTGAAAAAAATTATGCGGATCAAGCTTCGCTTTTAGGTCATTAAACTTATCCATTTTTTGAGTTATGGGTGTTGTTAAAACTCCGATCTTGGCAGAATCAGGGACAATATTTCTATTAAAGTAATTTAAATCTGGCTCAACACCGACAAAAGGGACATTGAAATTCTCCCTTAGCTTTTTTATAGATGTAGAAGTTGCTGTATTACAAGCGATAACAATTAAATCAACGCCCTCTTCTAAAAACTTTTCTGTAATATGATAGCAGCGACTATCTATTTGTTTTTCGTTTAGATTTCCGTATGGGGCGTGCGCTTGATCAGCATAGTAAAATACATCACACGATGGAATCGACTCTAGAATAGATGTGGCAATTTTCATCCCACCTATCCCTGAATCAAAAACACCTACTTTATACACAAATACTCCGTAAAAGACTGTTTAATGAGTTATTTCCTATATCATAAATACTTAAAAACACATTAAATTTCCCTTCCTTATCTATAATATTTTCACTATATGCGCACCGCAACCCTTTTTTAATTAGTATGTCCTCTGTTTAGTGAGGAGTAAAAGTGAAGATCATTCAATTAACCAGCAACGTTATACGCTGTATTTTTACCATTTTTTTCTTAACTGCTAACACCTTGGCTTCAGAGGCTCCTGAAATCACCATCGATAAGAACTCAAGCCTTGAGGATGAGCTCTCTTATCTAGCCCCAAAAAGATCAATCAACCTAGACTCAAGGTTATCATCCTTTTTAAACGATCGAGGTTACGGCTTAAGACAAAGCTATGTCTCTATAAGTGGCGAAATCGAACAAGAGCTTAGGGCCGTTATAACATTAAACATTGGACATTTATTCTCCTCAGGAGAACTAACCCCTAATGAAAACTTCAACCTCTCTCAGTTTGTAAGAGAAGCATACATTGAAATCAGAAACTTTAACGGAAAACCATATGCCTTTGTTCTTGGAAAAAGACCCATCACTTTTGGCCAAAACTTAGAGCAAATGCCATTTTTTGAAAGAAACCCCCTTTATAGGGAAATGTTTCTTCAAGACGTTTTTGGGTTCACAGTGGAACTAACTGAAGGGCTTCTCGGAGCACTTGATACTCTCGAGTTCACAGTTTATGAAACGGGAAGGAATGACCTGAAGATTAAAGAACTTGGAAGTTATGCTTTCAGAGGACAAAAATACATCTCAAAAAATACTTTAATCAATATAGGTTACTCAAGCGAATCAACCTCTGGAAACCCAACAAAAAGAAGATTTAATGTCGGAATCGTGGGAACCTCAAAAAATGGAAAACTTCTCGCTTGGCTGGAAGGAATTCTTTACAACGAGGACAGAGGAGAAAACGAACTTCGATTTGGGCTTACTTCAGGAATGACCTACATTCTTAATAAAAGAACTAAGCTAGTTATTGAATCTACGATGATCCAAAATCTTCTATATCAATTAGGAATTGGTGCAAAAGTTAATCTGACAAAAAACCTTACACTTGGCTTAGAGGGACGATTAACCTTGTACCCAGGAAATCGTACTGATTACTTTTATGGAATTAACCTTACCCATTTATTTGATTCAACACTTTATGAAACCAAGCAAGAGCCAAACCTTTTTGAGGATGATTATGAATTATAAATTTTTACCTCTATTAATACTTATTTCACTTCCTACGTTTAGTTATGAGATATCAATCAAGAGAAACATAATATCAAGTAAGAAATTAAACCTCATTAACGAAGCAAGATCGCTAACATTAGAGCAAAAAAAATTATTATTAAAAAATTCTGAGAATTACGATCAGTACCAAGTCTTACTAAACAAGATTCTTGAAAAAAGAAAAAGAGGAACAATAAAGACTCTTCTTTATTCTAAGGCTCTTCAAGACAAAGCAGAAAAATTAAATCTAAAGGTTTTCAACCAAGATAAAATTAGTCTTTTTAACAAGATTTCAAAAATCGAGAATGAAATTCTTTCTGCTTATCTAAAAAAAGGAATGAGCTATAATCAGTCTCAAGAGGAGTTGATAAATAAGTTAAAAGAGAAAGGTTACCCATTAGATAGTTTAAAAGACTCATCTACATTATATTATGAGTTAAAAGAACTCATCAGGCAGGAGTATATTGAAAAAATAAGAGACGAAGAAACAGCAAAAGCTGAGTATCTTCTTTTCCACCCTAAGGCCAAACCAAATTACTTTCATTCACCAGGAGAACTTGAGGCTGAGAGGAATAAACTAAGAGCAATATATCCAAAAGATAAAAACTCTTTTAACCAATACGTATTTTTTCCAGAGCAGTTAAGCAAAGAGGTTATGGATTCTTTTTATTACTTTTCACCAAAAAAGGTTAGTCTATTTAATATCCCTACAAGTGTTCATAACACTGAAATTGTTAAGAACGCATTAAATAAAACTATAGATTTTTATTTAAAATCTATACATAAACCGATCCCGATAAAAAAGCAGAGAGTCAAAGATCTTGCAAACTCCTCAAAACCGGAAGAAATTTTTTTAAAAGAGCTTTATACATTTTTATTAAAACACAGACGGTCTACTACCACTTTTTATAAGTATTTAAAAAATGTACGGAATACTTTTGTTCAAAACGACGTCCCTTTATCTGACATCATCCCACCAAAGGAGACGGAGGAAAAGTTTCAACGTATCACATTGGCTTTCGCTAACTACATCTCCTCTATCCTTCCAAAGGTAATTATTGTCGAGGTTTCACCTGAGGCAATAAACTCTACGGACGTCTTCATAAAAGCTGAGAAAAAAATAAACCAAGCGATATTTGAAAAAAATAAGGAATATTTTATAAAATATAAATTACCTAGATTTTTAAATTATGTTCATATTCGAGACGGGTATCGAAGAATCAACCCGGAAAGTTACTTTATTTACTAACCAGCTTTTTTCAACAGTGGCTTTGCCCACTCAGGCGCAATAAAGTTTTGTTTTGGGAACGGTAATTTATTTACAATGATGTCTTCAAAGAAACTAGGAACGTAATTGCACGGAACCATCTCCCCGATATATTTTCCTGTTTCCGGGTCTCTCCCTTTTTGTACCCAACGAAAAATATCTTTTGAGATATAATTACCATTTGGATCTACACCAAGAATTTCAGAGATATGGCTCGTACGCCTTCCTCCATCGTGATAACGAGAACATTGAACAATAACTTGCATGGCACTAGCGACCATTTTTCTTACCGCATCAGGAGGCACTTGAGTATCTCCACTAAGCGCTAGGGTTTCTAATCTTGTACATGCATCAAGAGGGTTATTGGCATGAACCGTTCCCATAGAACCATCATGTCCCGTGTTCATAATTTCGATGAGATTCATTGCCTCAGGGCCTCTAACTTCTCCAATAATAACTCGATCGGGTCTTAATCGAAGAGACGACTCTACAAGGTCTCGAATAGAGACTTCACTCACGCCCCGCGTGGGGTCTGCTTTTCTGGTTTCAAAATTCACTACGTGCTCTGCCTCAACTTGGAGCTCCGCGGCGTCTTCAATAATAAGAAGTCGTTGAGTTTTAGGAATGCGCCCACCTAGAACATTCAACATCGTTGTTTTCCCTGAACCAGTTCCACCAGAAACAATTAGGTTTTTTCCAAGGAAAATACATATATCCAAAAAGCGCGCCCCCTCTTTTGAAAGAGAGCCAAATTTAATTAAATCTGTCAGTGTTAAATCATCTTTTGAAAACTTTCTGATTGCTACCGTCGTCCCATTTTTTGCCATCGGAGGTAAAACAACCGCAATCCTAGACCCATCAGGAAGCCTTGCATCTAGCCTTGGGTTTTCATCATCAATTACCCTTCCAACACTTTGAGCAATTGCCCTCATTGCAGAAATGAGAGCATCTTCATTTGGAAATTGATTTTCAACTTTGAAAACAAGTCCACTTTTTTCAACAAAAATATCATGCGGACCGTTGATCATTACCTCTGAAACTTTATCATCATCTAAAAGGTCTTTAATAGGTCCAAGAAAGGAGTCAATTGCGTCAGCAAATACGCTCATTATTATTGTCCTCCCTCAAAGTAATTTTCATAATCATCGCGAATATCTTGAACTTGAAATTTATAATCACGTTGAATTTTTCCCGCAGAGAGATCTTTCCCTAAAGAGTTATTTGATACTGGATTAAAAAATGAATCCCTTTCATCACGGGGAACCCAATCCGTTTGTGAAACACTACTTGGCTTTCTGTCTAAATTTTTTTCTGTTTTTGCTTCTACTTTAGATAATACAGTTAAAACAAAATTCTTATTCTTATTATCTTTATCAGGGCAATTCATTGCGTACGTGCCAGCCTTTAAACCCTCAATGACAGAGCTAGTTACTTTCCCCTGGTAAGAGCTCGTGAAAAAATCTAAAGAATTTGACCACAGACATTGTGGAGTTCCGGAGAAGTTTCCAAAATGAAGAATTAGTTTCTCCCCCTCGAAAACAATCGCCTCTGAAGGCACATAAGATCCCTGGTAGTACAAAACAGAAATTTCTCTTTCATTTAATTTACTTGGAGCAGAATTTTCAAATGCACCAACATAAAGAGAAACGAAAAATAAACAGAAAAAAAAGATTTTACCTAAACCCATAAAACAACATTCCTTACGAATATTGATCGGCTAAATCGGGTCATTCATAAAGCAAGCAAAACAATTAGGTTAAATATTCCCGACTTATTTCATCAACTTTCGCACAGAAAATAAAGTCACTTTCCACGAGGCCATCAATTTTATGCGTCCAAACTTCCACATCTAAGTGGCCAAAGCCCACCTGAAGTTCAGGGTGATGCCACTGATCGTCTGCCATCTTACCAATCAAAACGGCGAGTCCCATTGCCCTACTAAAATCGTCAAACTTAAATGATTTTTTAAGTCTATTGGCATCATCATTTAACAACCAACCGTCTAAATTTTTTTTTAATTCCAGACACTTTCCTTTGGACAACGCAGGTACTCCTCCCTGACAGGGAATGCATGTTTTTTTTGCTAAATCATTCATCAATCTTCTCCAATTTAATTACATCAAAAGCTGGCTCCTCGTATGGGTGGAACTCTTTTAACGCTTTGATGATTGATTTAATTTTATCAGGTGAACACAAAAACTCTACCCTTGCTTCTTTTACGTATTCAATTTTTCCCATCTCGCCAAGATATGGCTTGGAATTTTTTAGCGGGCGAAACTGTCCGTAACCATATGTTTCAAAACAGCAAGAGTCATAAGCACCTTGAGTGCCTGCTCCCGCTGAAAACAAGTGAGCCTTCACTTCCTCTTTATGGGTAAGAGGGATAAAAACAACTAACTTAAACACCTAAACCTCATGAATTTAAAAATGCTATTAATACTGCACTAACTTCAGCAGTAAGTTAATGTTATATGACAAAAAAATAATACTGCTTCAAAATATTCATTACGTCGTGATTTTTGTCACATATTGATCAAGCCTTTCAAGGAGGAAAGCGATGAGAAATAAGAATTTA
>MDTG01321345.1_pt1 | contig 27471 bp, 27 predicted proteins | sample 811421 | NCBI WGS metagenome assembly MDTG01 (sample SAMN05326645, study PRJNA326480) | marine metagenome | isolation source: seawater | place: Pacific Ocean: South East | collected 2011
AATCACTGATAAAAAAATGACACGTTTTAATATTTCTCTTCAAGATGGATGTCAAATGGTCTTTGATGCTATTGAAAAAGCGTGGGGTGGTGAATTATTTGTTCCAAAAATACCTTCCTATAAAGTAGTAGACGTTGCAACAGCTATAGGACCTGATTGTCAGCAAAAAGAAGTTGGAATAAGACCAGGAGAAAAATTACATGAAGAAATGATAACAGTTTCTGACGCAATTAATACTTATGATTTAGGCAAATATTACGTAATCTTACCACAAAAAACAATCTTTGAAAGAGATCAGTATATCAAACATTTTAATGCAAAACTAGTTGACCCAAATTTTTCTTATAATTCTGGAGATAATGACGAATGGGAAACAATAGAATCTTTAAGAGAATTAGTGAAAACTCATGTGGATCCTAATTTTAAAGTGTAATGAAAAAAATTCCATATGGTAGACAAAATATTGATCAAAATGATATTGATGTGGTTGTATCATCTTTGCAATCTGACTATCTAACTCAAGGTCCAATTGTAAAAGAATTTGAAAATAAATTTGCAGCTTACGTTGGAGCAAAATATGCAGTCGCAGTGTCAAATGGTACTGCAGCATTACATTTAAATGCTCTTGCACTTGGAATTAAAAAAGGAGATAAAGTAATTACAACCCCAATAACCTTTGCTGCATCTGCAAATTGTATAAGATACTGTGGCGGCGAAGTTGTTTTTTCAGATATTGATCCTAAAACATATTTGTTAGATTTAGACAAAGTAAAATCATTACTTGAGGCATCTCCCAAAGGGACCTACAAAGGGATAATTACTGTTGATTTCGCCGGTCGTGCAGTTGATTTAGAATCATTTAAAAAACTTGCAGATGAATATGGATTATGGATTATTCAAGATTCTTGTCATTCTCCAGGAGGGTTTTTTAGAGATTCTAAAAATTTATTGCAAAAATGTGGAAACGGAAATTTTGCAGATTTAGCAATTTTTTCATTTCATCCAGTAAAACATATAGCTACAGGAGAAGGGGGGATGATCACTACAAATGATGAAAATTTATATAATAAATTACTTTCATTGAGAACTCATGGGATCGTTAAAGACCCAAAGCAATTTAAAAATTCAATTAAATTCTCCGGAGGGCTTGATGAATATCCTGGATGGTATATGGAAATGCAAGAACTTGGGTATAATTATAGGTTGACTGACTTTCAGTCAGCGTTAGGTATAAGTCAATTAAAAAAAGCAAGGAGTGGTCTTCAAAAAAGAAAAGAAATTGCAGAAAATTATTTTAATAATTTTAACAGCAAAAATTATATTAAAGGACAAAGCGGTATTGTTGAAGGTCATGCCTATCATTTATATATAATAGAAGTTGAGAACAGGTTAGGTTTGTATAATTATTTAAGAACTAAAAATATTTACACGCAAATTCATTATATCCCTTGTCATCTAATGCCATATTATAGAAATCTAGGTTGGTCAGAGAGCGATTTCCCCTTAGCAGAAAATTATTATAAACAATGTCTGACTCTTCCTATTTTTCCTGACTTAGGTTTTAAAAATCAACAGTTCATTATTAATAAAATTGATGAATTTTATAAAAATGAGTAACAAAAAATTCATACTGGGAACTGCACAAATGGGTTTAAACTATGGGATAAATAATTCTGCAGGTAAAATTCCATATAAATTAGCAATTAGCATTCTTGTGAAGGCTTATGAGTCTGGTGTAGATACGCTAGATACTGCTGAGGGATATGGAGATGCGCATAAAATAATTGGAACTTTTCATAAAAAATATCCAAATTATAAGTTTAAAATTAATACTAAAATCTCTAAGATTTCTTCAACCGAAGCGTTAAAATTAAAAATTAACAATTTATTAGATGAATTAAATGTAAGTAGTATAAACACTTTAATGTTTCATTCTTATAATGATTATTTAGAAAATATAAAATTAGTTAAAACACTATTTGAATTAAAGAAGAATAGTATTATAAAAAAAATTGGAGTTTCGGCATATGAAAATTCAAATATTCAAAAATTATGCTTGAACGAACATATTGATGTAATTCAGTTGCCATTTAATATGTTAGATAACATTAGTAAAAGGGGCGAAATTTTGAAAATAATAAAGAACAATAATAAGATAGTTCATGTTAGATCCGCTTTTCTTCAGGGACTTTTTTTTAAAAATCTTAATGATAAAAATATTATTTTAAAAAATTTAAATACAGAGTTAAAAACTATTCATGAAATCTCAGAAAACAATAATGTTTCTGTTTTTGATCTTTCTTTAGCATATTGTTTTAATCAAAAAAATATAGATAGCGTTATTGTAGGAGTCGATAACATGCAGCAGCTTAATTTAAACCTGAATTCATTAAATATTAAATTAAGTCAGAAAATACTGTCTATCATTAATTCTATAAATGTTAAAAATTCTAAATTGTTAAATCCGTCATTATGGGAAAAAATAAAATAAGATCTGGCCAAGCGTTATACAAACAGGCTAAAAAAATCATACCCGGTGGCACCATGCTTTTATCTAAAAGACCAGAGATGTTCCTGCCAGATAATTGGCCAGCGTATTTTTCAAAATCCAAAGGTTGTAAAGTCTGGGATTTAGATGGAAATGAGTTCATTGATATGTCAATTATGGGAATAGGAACTAATACTTTGGGTTATGGTAATAGTTACGTTGATGAGTGTGTTACAAAAGTTATTGCTAATGGGAATATGTCTACTTTAAATTGCCCAGAAGAAGTCTATTTAGCAGAAAAATTAATAGAAATTAATCCTTGGGCTGATATGGTTAGATTTGCTAGAACGGGAGGAGAGGCTAATGCTATAGCTATAAGGATTGCTAGGGCAGCATCGGGGAAAGATAATATCGCTGTCTGTGGTTACCATGGTTGGCATGATTGGTATTTATCAATGAATCATCAAGGAGATGGGCTTTCAAAACTTTTGATTCCAGGTTTAAATCCGAAAGGAGTTCCTGAAAAATTAAAAGGTACGGTTTATCCATTTGTTTATAATGATTATGAGACTTTGTGTTCGATAGTAAATGAAAATGATATTGGAGTAATTAAAATGGAAGTAATGAGAAATTTCCCACCAAAAGATAACTTTCTAAAAAAAGTTAGAGAATTAGCCAATAAAAAAAATATTGTTTTAATTTTTGATGAATGTTCCTCTGGTTTTAGAGAAACTTTTGGAGGAATACATCAAAAATTTAATGTTGACCCTGATATAGCTATGTTTGGCAAAACTTTAGGTAATGGTTATGCAATTACTGCGGTAGTTGGAAAAAAAGAAGTTATGGAGGCTGCACAAGAAACTTTTATAAGTAGCACGTTTTGGACAGAAAGAATTGGCCCAGTTGCTGCATTAGCAACACTTAAAGAAATGGAAAGGTTAAAATCATGGGAAGAAATTACTGAAATTGGAAAAAAAGTTCAGAAAGGGTGGCTTCAAATAGCAAAAAATCATGGTCTTAAAATAAATTTATATGGAATTCCTGCTTTAGCAACATATAGCTTTGAAGGCACAAATGCATTAGCTTATAAGACCCTTGTCGCTCAACAGATGTTAGCTAAAGGATTTTTAGCCTCTACAGCTTTTTATGCTTCGGTTTGCCATAATGACGAAATAATAGAAAAATATTTTAGTGCTTTAGATAGTATTTACAAAACTATTTCCGATTGTGAAAACGAAAAATTAAATGTAAAAGATTTATTGAATGGCCCTATTTGTCACTCGGACTTTCAACGATTAAATTAATATGAAAATTATTGCTATAACACAGGCTAGAGTTGGATCAACCAGATTGCCTGAAAAAGTTTTAAAAAAAATTAATCGAAAGTCTATTCTTCAAATTCATTTAGAGAGAATAATTAACTCTAAATTAATTAATAAATTAATTGTAGCTACAACAAATGAAAATAATTCCTTTAAAATAATTGAAATTTGTAATAATCTAGGAGTCGAATATTTTTGTGGGGATACTAACAATGTTTTAGATAGGTTTTATAATGCTTCATTACCCTATTCACCTGATTACATTGTACGTTTAACTTCAGATTGTCCTCTTATAGATCACGAACTTATTGATGAAGTGATACAAAACACAGTCGATGGAGATTTTGATTATGGATCTAATACAATAAAACCATCTTATCCTGACGGTCTAGATGTAGAAGTATTCAAATTTTCTGCTTTAAAAATTGCTTGGCAAAAAGCTTCTTTAATTTCTGAAAAAGAGCATGTTACGCCATATATATGGAAAAATTCATTGCACCATGGAGGTAATATTTTTTCTAGTTTTTCTTTAACCAATAATAAAGATTATTCAAAGTTAAGATTAACTGTTGATGAGATTAAAGACTTTATTCTTATTGAAAAATTGATTTTAAAATGTGGAGATGATAAAGGATGGAATGAGTATGTAAAAATTCTTAAAAACAACCCTGAACTTGTTGAAATAAATAGTTCAATAATGAGAAATGAGGGTTATCAAAAAAGTATCAATGATGAAGCAGATATATAATATATGTGAAGGGGGAGGTAGTTATGGAATGGGCCACGTAGTAAGATCCTTTTCCTTTTGTAATTTGATTCAAGTTGAAAGAAAAGTTCAGTCATTCATAAAAATTAATACAGATATTAAAAAAATAGAAAAGATCAATTTTTATTTTACAAATTACAAACTATATCTAGATGAAAATAGTATTTTTAAACAGATACCAAAAAATTCAATTGTAATTATAGATGGATATCATTTCGATATTAAATTAGTGAATAGTTTGAGTAAAAAATTAAATTGGAGAGTTATTTTTATTTCAGATGTACATACAAAAATTCCAAACTGTGAAGTATTAATCAATCATTTACCTTATGTTAAAGAATCTTCTTTTACAAGTGAAATTCATAAAAAGTTAATTGGAATAAAATATGCGATTCTAAGAAAACCTTTTTATGAAAAACCAAATAATCATAAAAAAGACAGGATTTTGATATGCTTGGGAAATTCAAAAGTTTCAAATGAAATAAAAAATATTTATAATTCCCTTTTTAAATTTGGAATTGATTGTTCAAAAATCGATATAATATTTAAAAGTCAAATAAAGGAAATCCCTAATCAAAATATTCATATAAATATTAATGCTCAAAAAGTGTATGAACTAATTTCTAAAGCAAAATTATGTTTTATAACCCCTGGAAATATTAGTTATGAAGTTTTTTCAATTAACAGAAATTGCATTTTGGGATCAATTTCTGAAACTCAAATTTCTCCAGCAAAAGAATTTGAGAAAATGGGTTTATGTGTTGATGTTGGAAAATGGTCATCAGCTGATTTTAATAATCTAGAACAATGGATTGACAAATCGAAATCCACTGTAAATAATCAAGAAAAGAATTTTAATAATTTATCTTTGTACAATATAAAAAACGAATTAACCTATTTAAACTTGTAATATATGAAAGAACATATTGAAAATATAAAAAAGAACGGATATACCATATTAAAGAATGTGATTTCTAGTGAAGAATGTGAACATTATAAACATTTACTAGAAACTACATATGAAAAATATTCTCCAAATTACTATACTGCTAAAAATAACTCATCTCATTCTCTTCAGAGTAAAGTTAATGAGAAAGTTGTCTATAATTTACATAATAAGGATCTTGAATGGTATAAGCTTTTTGAAAATAAAAAAGTTATTTCAATATTGGACGTTATGTTAAAAGAAGGTTCTTACAAGAATCAAGAACCTTATCACCTTTTAAACATTTCAGCAAGAACTCCACTAAATGGCACTGGCGAACAGCAGTTGCACTTGGACAGTAATTTACCAGGAGGTGATTTTCCAATTATTATGGTTGTTTTATGGATGTTTGATGATTTCACAAAACAGAGTGGGGCAACGAGAATTGTTCCAGGAAGTCATAAGTTTAAATCTTATGCTGAGGACGGAAAATCATATGAATCAGAAATTCAAGCTGAAGGCAAAAAGGGTTCTGTATTAATTTATAATGCATCCTTATGGCATGGTGGTGCAAATAATATGACAAATCAAACACGTTGGGGTCTAGTTTTGGGTTATGGAAGATGGTTTATAAAACCCTCTTATGACTTTTTTAAAAACACGCCTAATTCTATTTATCAAAAACTCTCTGATACACAAAAAGAATTATTAGGCTTCAAAAGCGCGCCACCCTCCGACGAATTTACAAGGACAAGAAGAAGATCCGATATTTTTGAATCACCAAACGAATATAATTTACCTATATAAATATGAAGAATATTATTAAAGATCCAAAACATGGATATTTAAGAGTTGATCCAATACCATCTATTGCAGAAGTTGAGAAATATTATAAAGAAGATTTTTATGATGAGTCAAATAAATTTTTCAATGACTCTTCTTTAGAAGTCCAGTTAAAGGATAAAGATTTTTTTAATTCTAGATGGGAAAGGTATTATGAAATTTTAGAAAGTTATTTTGAAACTTTAGAAGATAAAAATATTTATGATATTGGTTTCGGCTATGCTCAAACTTTGTTTTATTTCAAATCAAAAGGATTAAAATGTTCAGGCATTGAGCCGTCTAAGGAAGGAGTAGATTTTGCCTTAAAAAATGGAATAAATGGAAAAGTAGGAGGAATTGAAGATGAGAATTCCTATAAATCTGAGTCTAAACAGGACGTAGTGATGATGATCAATGTTTTAGAACACCTTAGAACCCCTTTTGAAACATTATGTAACATTAAGGAAAATCTTATTTCAGACAATGGTATTCTTATAATTGATGTTCCTAATGAATTTAATGACTTTCAATTAGCAGCAAATAAGGAAAATAATTTAAATGATTGGTGGGTATGCCCCCCAAAACACATAAATTATTTTTCTCCTTCATCTTTAATAAGTTTATTAAGAAAAGCAGGATTTGAAATTGTTAAACAAGAAGCTTCCTTCCCAATAGAAATCTTTTTACTTTTTGGAGACCTCTATGTTGGTGATTCCATTTTAGGTTCTGAATGTCATAAAAAAAGAGTAAACTTTGAAAAAGTTATGATTAAAAATGGATTTAAAAATAAATTAAATGCTTTTTATGAATCCCTAGCAGATTTAGAATTAGGACGTCAAATTACAATTTATGCAAAGCCAATTAAAAATTAAATTAAAAAAGTTTGACCACACTTTTTTAGATAAAACTTTTGATTGGATCCAAGATTCTGGTTTAAGAAAAGATTTTCTTTTTACAGCAAATATTGATATTCAATCTCACAAAAAATGGTATAAAAGTTATATTGATGATCAAACTCAAACAATATTTGCCATCATGGTAAACGAAAATCATGTTGGAAATATTGGCTTAAAATTTATCGACTTAAACAATAATAATGCTGAAACATGGATATATATCGGCGATTCAAGTTATAAGGGAAGAGGTGTTGCATATAAATCCTATCAAGAATTATTTAATAAAATTTCTCATTTAAAATTAAACAAAATTTATGCTCACGTTGCAGATTTTAATTTAAATTCTTTAAAATTATATGAAAAAATAGGTTTTGAGTTAGAAGGTACATTAAAAAAACAAGTTAAAATTAATGATCGTTACATTGATCTAATTAGATTAGCAATTTTCTTATGATACTTTCAGTAAATCAACCAACTTTTCTCCCTTGGATTGGTCAATTTGCTTTAATTGACCAGGTAGATGTTTTTGTTTTTTATGATGATGTGCAGTTAGTTAAGCAAAGTTGGGACGTAAGAAATAGAATTAAGACCCAACAAGGCCCAATATGGTTGACTTTACCTATAAAACATAATAAAAATTTTAAAGAATTAAAGTTTAATGTAACCGAAATCAACAATGATTTAAATTGGAAAAAAAAACATTTTAAAACTCTTCAAAATTCTTACAGAAAATCTAAAAATTATTTTGAAGTTATTGATTGGTTTGAGAATGTTATTTTCAATAATTTTAACTTTGTTAGTGAAATGAATATCTATTTAATTAAACAAATTTGTTCTAAAATTGGCATCGAAACAAAATTCATTAATAGTTCTGACTTAAAGTCTAGTGAAGGTAAAAAAGACATTAGATTAGTCAAAATTTGTAAAGAGTTAAATGTTAAAGCTTACCTTTCACCAATAGGATCTTCGGCATACATTGAGTTAAATTCACCTGGAGGAGAATTTACTAAAAACGATATAAAATTAAATTATCAAAATTATAAACACCCTATTTACTCTCAGCTGTATGGTGACTTTATTTCTCATATGTCTATTGTTGATCTATTGTTTAATGTAGGATTTAATGATTCTTTGAGTATTATAAGGTCTGGAATAGGGAATTCCTTTAATAGTATCCAATTAAATAAATAAAATGAAAAAAACCTTTCATAAACTTTTAAACTTAGCTTCTAATGGAATTATAAAACCTATAATTGTCGCTGAAATGTCAGGCAATCATAATCAGTCAATTGATAGAGCAATAGAAATTGTTGATGCCGCAGCTGAAGCTGGTGCGGATGCTATTAAATTACAAACCTACACTGCTGACACTATGACAATCCCTGGGGCATTAACAGTTGACGATCCAAAATCAATTTGGTTTGGAAGAGAATTACACGATTTATACAAAGAAGCATACACACCATGGGATTGGCATCAAGCGATTTTTGAAAGAGCAAAAGAAAAAAATATTTTTACCTTCTCTTCTCCTTTTGATGAGTCTGCTGTAGATTTTTTAGAATCATTAGATGCTCCTTGTTATAAAATTTCTTCTTTGGAAAATAATCATATTCCTTTACTTAAGAAGGTAGCTTTAACTGGAAAACCAGTTATAATGTCAACTGGAGTATCTTCAGTTTCTGTAATCGAAGAAGCTGTTGAAGCTTTAAAATTAAATGGTTGTAAAGACATAATTTTATTAAAATGTACGAGTACTTATCCTGCTACACCAGAAAATACTAATCTTAAAACAATTCCCCACTTAAAAAATTTATTTGATGTTCCTGTTGGATTATCAGATCACACCATGGGAATAGGAGTTCCAATAGCTGCTGTTGCAATGGGCGCTTGTTTGATTGAAAAGCATTTTACTTTAAACAGAAAAGATGGTGGAGTTGATAGTTCATTTTCAATTGAACCTCATGAACTAAAGAGTTTATGTATTGAATCTGAAAGAGCTTTTAATGCTTTAGGTGATATAAATTATGGAGTATTAGAAGCAGAGAATAAAAGTTTGGATTATAAAAGATCAATTTACGTAGTAAAAGATATTTCACCTGGAGAAAAATTTTCAAAAAATAATTTAAATATTATTAGACCTGGATATGGAATGGAGCCCAAGTATTATCACAAAATTATTGGGAAAACATCAAAAATTTCGTTGAAAGCAGGAACCCCATTTAAATTTGATTTGTTTTTATGAAAAAATATATTTTAGTTTCTGAAAAATCATGGCATAAAGAGCTTTTTAATCAAGTTAAAAAAAGAAATTTAGAGTTATGGAAACACATTGATAATAAAAATAATTTTAGTTTTAATAAAATTTCATTATTTAAACCTGATTTAATTTTTATTCCACATTGGTCATATATTATTTCTGAAAAAATATTTTCTAATTTTAATTGTGTCGTTTTTCATATGACTGATTTGCCTTTTGGAAGAGGAGGAAGTCCGCTTCAGAACTTAATTGTTAAAGGATTTGACAAAACTAAAATTTCTGCTCTGAAAGTAACCAAAGGAATTGATGCAGGTCCAATATATTTAAAATCAAATTTAAAATTAAATGGAACAGCTCAAGATATTTTTTATAGAGCAAATAAAGTAATTGAAAAAATGATTTATAAAATTATTGACTCAAATTTAGAGCCAAAACCTCAATCTGGTAATGTTGTTTATTTTAAACGAAGGTCTAAAGATGAAAGTAATTTAATAAACATTGATAATATTAATACAGTATATGATTATATTAGAATGTTAGATGGTGAGGGTTATCCTAATGCATTTTTAAATTCAAAAAATTTAAATTTTGCATTTTATAATACAAAATTAATTGGTGATAAAATAGAAGCAAATGTTAGAATTTCTAAAAAATAAAAAAATATTAGTAGTTGTAGCTCATCCTGACGATGAGATTTTAGGTTTAGGAGGAACAATGAATATGCTAATTTCTGAACATAACGCTAAAGTAAAGGTTGTTATTTTGGGTGAAGGAATAACATCTAGATCTGACTCTAGAAATAAATCTTTTTGGGAAAAAGAATTAAAGGAACATAAAAAAAACATTAAAGATGCTCAAAAAAAAATTGGTTATCATCAAGTTAAGTGTTATGATTTTCCAGATAATAGATTTGATACAGTTCCTTTATTAGATATCATAAAGGTGATTGAAACTGAAAAAGAATCATTTAATCCTGACGTTATTTTTACACATCACAGTTCAGATTTAAATATAGACCACAAAATTACTTTTCAATCAACATTTACGTCTGTTAGGCCTATGAATAGCGAAAATGTTAAATTATTTATAACATTTGAAACATCTTCTGGTACAGAGTGGATACCCTCGTCAGAGCCTGACATCTTCAAACCTAATTTATTTTTTACATTAAAAAAAGAAAATATTGATTCTAAAATTTCAGCAATGGAATGTTATGAGTTTGAGAAAAGAAAATGGCCTCATCCAAGATCACCTGAAGCATTAGAAGTAATGTCAAGGTATAGAGGATATTGTAATGGTGTTGATTATGCTGAAGCTTTCAGAATAATAAGATTTTTAAACTAAACCTTAGTTTAAAACAATGCCTAATTAATATATTGACTTACGATTTAAATTTCACATGCCCTATCTCAATAGATAATTTGACAGAAAATAATAATCATTATTTTTTTAATGCAGAAAATTGATTTCTTTTTTTAAAAATTAGCATAACCTGTATTTTCTATGGATTGTATTGTCTTAACTACTAAACATCATTAATTTGAATAAATTATATTATTATAACAAAGAATACACTCATTTTGAAATAAAATATTTAGATTCTCCAGCTGAGAATCTTCCGCGTAAAGGTATTCATATTAGAATCTTATCGTTATTAAAGTATATATTTTTTTCTGCAAGAAAATTATCTTTAAAAGGTATGATTTTAAAAGGAACTGTTTTTTATTCAAATAATAATAATGAATTTTTAATTTTTGAATCAATTTTAAATATTAATAAAAATAAAAATGACATTACAAACTGGGGATTTAATAATAATACAAATAGCAGTAATTTTCCAGAATTTCTAATAAATATTTTATCAATATTTTTCATTCCTTACATATACATATGTTATTTAATAGAAAAAAATATTAAACTAAAGTTAACTTATGAATATTGTTTTGATACATATTGCAAAATATATCCAACATATTTTATTGTTTTTTTAATCCTATTTTTTCGATATAAAAAAATAAAAAATATTGTGTTTTCAAATGATTTACATTACAGATGCAGAATAATTAAGGATGTTGCAAAACTCTATAATTTAGAAACAATATATATTCCACATACTCAAGACGCAAAGAGTTTTCCCTTATTTGAAAAATATAATATGTGTTTTTTACCAGGCAAACATTATTATGAATTAAATTTAAAAAAAGGATTAAAGGATACTAAAATATTTCTTTTGGGCAACCCTAAATTTGATGGACTAGCAAATAATGATAACGATAAAAGAGGTGCTTTGGGAATTTGTCCTAACACTGCAGATGATTTCAATAAGTATGAGGAATTAATTAAAACACTCAAAATTGAATTTTCAAATTATGATTACATTTTAAGACCTCATCATACGGACAGGAAATTTAAAAATTGGGAATCTTTAGCAAAATCTTTAAATATTTCTTTTTCTGATTCAAGAAAACAAAACATCACTTCCTTTATCAAAGAAATATCTATTATGATAGCTGGTGAGTCTAACATTCATTTTGAGGCTACTTATTTAGGCGTCAAGTCTTTCTACTATGTTAACAATGCTTTTTTAGAAAATCGAGATAGTTACAAAATTATTGAAAATAACTTAACGACAAGTTTTTCGAATGTTAATCAATTATTTAAATTACTTAATGATAATATAAATGAGCCTGAAAACAATGTGTCTAATGTTGAATATTATTATGAAAACTTTAATTCTATTTATAAGTTTAATTCAACTCAATTGGTATATAATTTATTATTTATGAATGATACCAAACCATTTTATAAAGAATTAGATAAACAGAATAATATAATTTACAGATTAAATAAGAAAAGTGTTTGAATTAAACCATGGTATTTATATTGTTTCAAAATACATAAACTATGTGTTGCTGTTTATTCGTGGGTTTTTTTTAGCAAAAATTTTAGGTCCCACGGATTTTGGTTTTCTTGGTTACTTAATATTAATACAGTTTTATCTAATCTATAGTAATTCAGGAATTCCCTATGGGCTAAATAATGAAATTTCAACTAACTCAGATAAAGATTACAAAAAATTAATTGTCAATTCTAGTTTTATTTTAACAATATTAATTTCTTTTATTTTAGTAATTGTTTTATCGGTTATAAGTTTCTCAAATTTTAGTTTTTTTAACCAACCAAACGATTTATTGTATTTATGGATTATTATATTACTTACAATTTGTGTTCATTTTCAGCAACTATTTATCACAATTAGAAGATTTGAAAATAAGTTTTCAAGGATTTTAACCTCCGAAATTTTCGTTACACTAGTAACTATAATTCCCCTTTTTTTATATAATGGCAAATCATTAATTCTTAATTATTTTATTTTTTGGTCAATAGGTTTATTTTTCAGTATCTTAATTTTATGGAAACCAATTCACTTAAATTTTAAAATAAGAAAACAAGATCTAATTAATTTTTTAAAGATATGTATTCCATTATTGATATTGACATTATTTTCTAGCGTAGGAGAAAATTTGTCAAGAATATTTATTTCATTATTTTATTCTACAAAGTTTTTCGGGTATTTTGCTTTTGCACTTAATTTGAGTACTGCAGTAATGTTAATAGTAAAAACCTTCACTTGGATGTTTTTCCCAACAGTTCTAAAAAGTTTAAGCACAAAAAAAAATGAAGAACTTTTAAATTATATCGTTGGTTTTTCAAAAAATATTTTGACAATTAATTTGCTATCTGTTTTCCTTGCAATAATATTTAATTCACTGATTTTTTATTTTATTCCACAATACATCAATTCTAAAGATTCTTTTATTTTATTATTGTTTACTGGAATTATGTTTAATTCGTCTTTTATGTTAATGTCTCTAATTATTGCCAAAAGTAAAATCAAAGACGCAATTAAAATTATTTTATTAAAAATATTTATAATCTTTTTAATATCATTATTTGGGTTTCAATTAAATTTCAATTACACTTTTCATATTTTTGCTCAATTACTTGGGTTTATGTTTTTATTTAATTATTTGTGCTTCTATTGTTCAAAACAATTTGGATTAAATAAATTTAAATTGTTAAATATTTTCAATATTTTTTATCAATTACTTTTTATCTTTTCAAATGTTATTATTTTGATGTTTCCTGAGTATATTGACTTAGTTGCTTTAACTTTTATTATAATATTATTAATTCATTTAAAAAAGAATATTATTTATCTGTATTCAAGTATTTTAAAATTATTTAAATTTTCATGGTAATTAAAAATACTCAAAATATCAGGGTTTTAGTTATTCTCTTTTTTGGAATTCTTATTTCAGCTGTTTTTATTTCATCCTTTTTTAATAATAATTTATTCTTATTATTATTCGCCATAATTGTCCTTGCGATATCATACATCCCTTTCTCATTAAAAAACACTAATATATTTTCAATATGGAGTTGGATTTTTTACTCTGTAATTTTGGGAGTATTCCTTAGATCCGTTTATTTAATTTTTGAATTAGCTGATATAAATATTTTAAGAGAAGTTTTTTTGAGAGAAAAAGAAATTATTGATTTTGTATATCCTTCTATTTTAATCTTAATTAGTTTTGTTACACTTATACTAGGTTATTTAAGTTGTAAAAAAAAGTATATAATTAAAAATTTTAATTTTTTAAATAATGAATGGAATAAAAATCGATACATTCAGATAACTTTAATTTTATTAATAATATCTTATTTATCCTTATACTTTTTTGTGCAGTCTAATGGGGGTTTTTTATCTGGAATTATTTCCGCAGCGAGAGGAGTTTCAGATACATTACAGGATACGAATCCTCAAGGCTATTTAAGATTACTTTCTAGTTTAGGGTTTATAAACATATTTTTAACTTTATCTTGGTTAAAAAAGTCAAAAAAATTAAAATTATATTCCTTATTAATTTTTATTTTATCATTAATTGGTTTTTTAACATTTAATTTTTTCGTTAGTCAACGTGGGTCTGTTGTATTTGTTTTTGCGCAAATAGTAGCTTTCAATTATTATACTTCTAAAAATAAAATTTCAGTTAAAAGTCTTGTGATATTTGCTTTTATAGCTTTATCATTATTTGAAATAATGTCTATTTTTAGATATAATAAAGAGTTTGATGTTAATAATATTGGTTTTAGTGTCATTAAAAAATTTGAGCCTGCAATTTTAACAATTTCTTTTATAGATGTAAGCAAAACTGCACACATAATTGATGCAGTTCCTAAAAAGCTTCCTTATGCTTTTGGCAGTACATACATTACATTTTTATACGCCCCTATTCCTCGGTCAATATGGAAAAGTAAGCCTGTTGTTAATGTAGATAATATTGTTGGTCAAAAAGTTTATGGTTCAAAATATTTCGGAGCAGGTGGTACTCCAGCTGGACTTATTGCCGAAGCATATTGGAATTTTTGGCTTTTTGGAATACTAATTATTCCTTTTATGATTGGATATATATTAAAATATATTGAGAATACATTTCTATATTATAAAAATAAAATTAATGTGATAATTATATACATAACATGCTTTATGTTCCTTGGTTTAAGTTTTATGGGAAGTAGTTTTTCTAGTACTATAGTCGTTTTTTTAAAACTTTTTTTACCTATATTATTTATTTTAATTTATATATCCAAACAAAAATATGTCAAACGTTAATAAAAGAGCTTTAATCTTCGGAGTTTCAGGACAAGATGGAGCCTATTTAGCAAAATTCTTAATTAATAAGGGTTACCAAGTTTTTGGAACATCTAGAGATGTTGAAAATTCATCATTTGAAAATCTAAAAAAACTTAACATTAAAGTAAAATCCTTCTCAGTTGCGATTAATGACTACATGAGTGTGTTAAGTGTTATAAAAACTGTAAACCCTACTGAAATATATAATTTAGCTTGTCAAAGTTCAGTATCTCTGTCATTTTCACAACCTAAAGAAACTATTGAGAGTATTTCTATTGGAACATTAAACATTCTGGAGGCAATTCGTTTTTTAGATACTAGTATTAAATTTTACAGTGCAGGTTCAAGTGAATGTTATGGAAATACTAAGAAACCAACTGACGAAAATGATTCTTTTAATCCAAGAAGTCCTTACGGAGTTGCAAAAGTTACAGCTTTTTGGCAAGTTTCAAATTATAGGGAAGCCTATAATATTTTTGCTTGCACAGGTATTTTATTCAATCATGAGTCCCCGCTGAGAAAGGAAAGATTTGTGACTAGAAAAATTATAAAAACAGCTTACAAAATTTTCAAAGGCGAAAATGTAAAATTAGAATTAGGAAATATTAAAATTAAACGCGATTGGGGTTGGGCCCCAGAATACGTTTCTGCGATGTGGCTAATGTTGCAAGAGGAAAATCCTCAAGATTTTATTATAGCTACAGGAAAGACAGTAAGCTTAGAGACATTTGTGAAAATCGTATTTGAATTGCTTGGTTTAAATTGGAAAGATCACGTAATACTAAATGCATCATATCTCAGACCTACTGACATTATTGAAGGTTATGCAAACCCTTCAAAAGCAAAAAATATTTTAGGTTGGGAAGCACAATTTAAAGTAGAAGAAGTAATAAAACTATTAATTCAAGATGAGGCTAGTAATTATCAATAATGAATAATAAATTATGAGAATAGGTCTTAATTTACTTTTTATCCGTTCTTCAACAACTGGAGGCTCAGCCACTTACGCAATTAATCTTGTTAATGCTTTGTCGGATGTTGATAAGAAAAATAATTATGTAGTTTATTTAAATAAAAATTGTAAAGAATTACCGCTGAATTTAGGGCGGAATTTTACAAAAATAGTAATACCGTTTAGCAGTACAAATCCAATAAAGAGATTTTTTTTAGAACAAGTTATATTTCCGTTCTATTTTTTTACTGACAATTTAGATCTTATTCATTCACTGGGCTATCATGGGCCAATTTTTTCTAAAATTCCGCATATTGTATCAATTCTTGATTTGAATTTTATTAGACATAAGAATATGCCTAAAATACATAGTTTTTTTTTAGGAATTATGGTGAAAATAATGACTAAAACAGCAAAACATATTATAACAATCTCTGAATTTTCTAAAAGAGAAATAGTTGAAAATTTAAATGTATCAAATAAAAATGTAACTGCAACTCTTTTATCTGGTTCAAGTGATAAAAAGAATAGTAAAAGCAATATTAATATCAAGAAAATTTATAGAATCAAAAACAATTATATTATTGCTTTTGGAAGTAATGGTTCTCATAAAAACATTGATCAGTTAATATATGCTTATAATGAGATTAGGAAAACTAATCTTAACATTCAATTAGTTTTAGTAGGGTATCAACATAAAGCATCAATTTTAAGTAAAATCGTAAATGATTTGAATTTAAATGATGATGTTATTTTTACAGGTTTCGTTCCAACTGAACATGTTTTTCATTTAATTAATAAATCTAAATTATTTGTTTTTCCTTCTTTTTATGAGGGATTCGGAATACCATTACTAGATGCTCAAGCAAGTGGCATACCAATAGCGTCATCAAATGCTGGTTCTTTGCAAGAAGTAGGTAGTACTGGGTGTGTTTATTTTGATCCAGCAAACACTCAAGAAATGATTTCTGTTATTAAAGAAATTCTTGATTCTCCAGCCTTAGCTGATCAATTAGTTTCTAAAGGATTGAAAAACAGATCAAAGTTTTCATGGAATAAAACAGCAAGACAAACTCTAAAATCATACTTAGAAATTTAGATAATTAACTAGAAGAAAATAATATAAGTCTTGAAAATATATCTAGAAAAAATTGATAATGATTTGTTAGTAGAAGTACTAAGATTTTAAACTAACAATTGACAAAATTAATTAATATATAATCAAATTAAAAGTTAAATAAATTATGGCAAATCAAGAAAAAAGAAAAAAAGTATATGTCGCTATGAGTGCTGATATACTACACATTGGACATTTAAACATTATTAAAGAAGCAGAAAAATATGGAGATTTGACTGTAGGTGTTTTAACAGACAAAGCAATTGCATCATATAAAAGACTTCCTTTTTTATCATATGATATAAGAAGTAAAACAGTTGAGAGTATTAAAGGTGTTGTTTCTGTGATCGCACAAGAAACTTTGGATTACACTGATAATTTGTTAAAAATTAAGCCAGATTTTGTAGTGCATGGTGATGATTGGAAAACTGGTGTGCAATCTAAAGTCAGATTAAAAGTTTTAAATACAATAGAGCAGTGGGGCGGAAAATTAATTGAGCCAAATTATACAGATGGAATTTCTTCCACTATGCTTAATCAATCTCTTAAAGATATTGGGACAACGCCAAATATTAGATTAAGTAGTTTAAGAAGATTAATAAATGCTAAGCCGATAGTAAGAATACTGGAGTCTCATACTGGGTTAACAGGATTAATAATTGAAAAAACTTTTCATGTTAATGAAGAGGGGATGAAAGAAGAATTTGATGGTATGTGGTCAAGTTCTCTAACTGATTCTACTTCTAAAGGAAAGCCAGATATAGAGCAAGTTGATTTAACTACGAGGTTACAATGTATAAATGATATGTTAGAATGTACTACCAAGCCTATGATATATGATGGCGATACGGGTGGTAAGCCAGAGCATTTTCAATATACAGTCAGAACATTAGAAAGGTTAGGTATTTCGGCAGTTATTGTAGAAGACAAAAAGGGCTTGAAAAAGAATTCATTATTTGGAACATCAGTTCCTCAAACCAGAGATACAATTGAGGATTTTACACATAAGTTACGTATGGGTAAAAGTGCTCAAATCACTGAAGATTTTATGGTAATAGCCAGAATAGAGAGTTTTATTTTAGGAGATACTTTGGAGGATGCACTAGAAAGAGCAGAAGCATATGTTGAAGCAGGTGCTGATGGCGTAATGATTCATAGTAAAGATAAAAGTGGTGATGATATAAAATCATTCTGTATAGAGTTTAGAAAGAAAAATACAACAACTCCTATCGTTGTCGTTCCATCATCATATAATCATATAAAGGAGGAAGAATTAATTAGTTGGGGAGCTAATATAGTGATTTATGCTAATCATTTGCTTAGAGCCTCATTTCCATCTATGCAAAATGTTGCAGCAACTATCTTAAAGAATAAAAGAACATCAGAATTAAACGATACTTGTATGTCTATAAAAGATATATTAGAACTAATACCAGGAACAAAATGATAAAACCACAAAATTTTTATGATTCTCTAAACCTTAATGGTATAGACTTTTATACGGGGGTCCCAGACTCATTACTAAAAGATATTTGCTCATATATTTCGGATAATGCTCCAGCTGAAAAGCATATAATATCTGCAAATGAAGGAGGGGCTATAGCTCTAGCTATGGGTAATTATTTAGCTAGTAATAAAATTCCATTGGTATATATGCAAAACTCTGGATTTGGAAATACAATAAATCCATTATTGTCTTTAGCAGATCCTAAAGTTTACAGTATTCCCATGTTATTACTTATAGGTTGGAGAGGTGAGCCAGGTTTAAAAGATGAACCTCAGCATGTTAAGCAAGGAGAAATAAGTGAGACGTTATTAAAAACATTAGACATTCCATATGTAGTAATTTCTAAAGAAACATCTGACTCTAATAAAGTAGTATCCGACGCAGTTAGTCATGCTAAAGTTAATAACACTCCATTTGCTATACTTATTAGAAAAGGAACATTCGAACCTTACTCTTTAATTAATAAATTGAAAACTAATTTTGATTTGAACAGAGAAGAAGCTATTATTAAATCAACTGAGTTGTTATCTGACACTGATATAATTGTTGCAACTACAGGTAAAACCTCTAGAGAATTATTTGAATACAGAGCAAAAAAAAATCAGGGGCACTATAGAGATTTTTTAACTGTTGGAGGCATGGGACATGCAAATCAAATTGCATTAGGTATCGCATTAGCAAAACCTAATAAAACAGTTTATTGTTTCGATGGAGATGGGGCTGTTTTAATGCATACAGGATCTTTGGGTATTGTAGGAGATTTGAAACTAAAGAATTTTAAGCACATTATATTTAACAATGGAGCTCATGATTCTGTTGGAGGTCAACCTACTATTGGTTTTGATATTGATTTTGGTAACATTGCTAAGGCATTTAACTATGCTAAAGTTTTTAGAATTGAAAAACTGGTTGATTTTGAACAAGTTTTTACGGATTTTAAGAATCAATCAGGACCATGTTTATTAGAGATTGTTGTAAATAAAGGAGCTAGAAAAGAACTTGGAAGACCAACAGTATCACCAAAGGAAAACAAACTTGACTTTATGTCTTTTATACAAAAATAATGATTCAGATAGTTAAGTTTGGACAGGACGCTTTAGATAGTCTTGATATTTTATTAAATGAGAGTAATCCCAAGTCTATTCTAGTTGTAACAGGAAAAACATCTTATTTAAAATGCGGAGCAAAAAATAAATTAGAACCAATTTTAAAAAACTATAATTATACACGATTTTTTGATTTTGAAGAGAATCCTAAAATAGAAGATGTTGAAAAAGGTGTAGATATTTTTAATAAAAATAAGTGTGATTTCATTATTGCTGTTGGTGGTGGAACTGCTATTGATATTGGGAAACTTATAAATTTTTTCAATAAAAAAACAAAACCATATGAAAATGTTTTTAAAGCAAGATTAAATGAAAGAGATAAGTTTACTTTCGTAGCTATCCCAACGACTGCAGGTGCAGGAAGTGAAGCTACCCATTTTGCAGTTGTTTATGCTAACAAATTAAAATATTCAATTGCTGATAATAATCTACTCCCAGATATGGCTTTAATTGACCATTCTTTTTTAAAAAGCCAGTCAAAAAATCAAATGGTTGTTTCTGGTTTAGATGCTTTTTGTCAAGGAATTGAATCTTATTGGTGTGTCAATTCAGATGAAGAATCATTAATATATTCAACTAAAGCTATCTCATTGAGTTGGCATAATTTAAGGAAATGTATTGAAGGTGATGATGTTTCCGATAAATTAGCAAAAGCTGCTTATTTTGCAGGAAAAGCAATAAATATTACAAAAACCACAGGTCCACATGCGCTTTCTTATGGTTTTACAACTAATTATGGTATTCCACATGGACATGCTGTTTCTCTTTTTTTACCTTTTTTTATTAAATTTCATAAAAATATTGACAATGAAAACGTCTCTGATATTAGAGGTCATGACTTTGTGTTAAAAAAAATGAAAACTATAGCTGAAATATTATCTATAAACTATGACAATATGGAGGGAGAAATAATTAATTTTTTTAACGAATTAGGAATAGAAATTAATTTCAGCAAATTAAATATAAATGAGAAAGGTTTTTTAAGCACCCTTAAAGGTTTAAATCAAGAAAGATTAAAAAATAATCCAAGATTTTTATCTGAAAAAGATCTACTGGATATTTATACTTTTAACACTAGTCTTAACTAAGAAAAAATTTAATTTCATAGACTGATAAATTTTTAACACAAAATGATTAAAAGAATAGAATTCATACTTAAAAATAATTTAATAATTCAATATTTTTATAAGCGAGTATTTAGTTTTATTTTTAGATTTATAGGCTTATTCATAAAGACTGACCCAAATTTAATTCTTTTCAATTCTTTTGGTGGTAAAAAATACAATGATAGTCCAAAAGTGATTTTTGAGCAATTATTAAATCACCCTAAATCAAAAAAATTAAAATTAGTATGGGCTTTAGAAAATCCTGATAATTTTGATATTCCCAACGCAATCAAAATAGAAATCAATTCGTTTAAGTATTTTATAATAGCTCTAAAAGCCAAATATTGGGTTTCTTCTGTAAATATTGAAAGAGGTTTAAAATTTAAAAAAGACAATACTATATATTTAAATACTTGGCATGGTGCAGGAACTAAAAAAATCGGAAATGCTGTTAGTAAGCGTAAAGATTATGATTTTTCTAATGTAAATTATTTGCTGGTTCAGAGTAACTTTGAAAAAAATATATTTATAAATGATTTTGGAGCTTATGAAGAAAATTTTTTGCTTTCAGGATTCCCAAGGAGTGATGAATTATTCAAAACTGAAAAAAAACAAATAGATATTTATAAACGTAAATTAAAAATCCCAAAAGACAAAAAAATTATTTTATATGCTCCAACTTGGAGAGAGAGTAAAAACAAAGGAACAAGTTATGATTTAAATATTCCATTAGATATAAAAAAATGGCAAGAAAAACTAACTGATGAATATGTTATATTATTTCGAACACACACTTTTACCACTAATATATTGAATTTAAAGTTCAATGATTTGATCATAGACGTTTCTGATTACCCTAATGTAAATCACCTTTTGCTGATTTCAGATATCTTAATTACCGATTATTCTACAATAGTTTTTGATTACTCAATATTAGAAAAACCTTTCTTATGTTTTGGTTATGATTATAAAGAGTATAAAAATGAGAGAGGTTTATATATAGATCTTGAGAAAGAATATCCAAATGGTGTTCAAAAAACTGAAGATGAAATTCTCGAACTTATTCTTAATATGAATTACGAAAAGGAATGTGAAAAAACAAGAGAATTTAAATCAAAATATATTGAAGCTGGTGGTAATGCAACTGAATTAGCCATAAAATCCCTGTTAAGCTAAATATTAAAATAAAAATTTAGAATACAATTACTTTATAACAAATATGAAAATTAAAAAAAACGTATTAATTATTGCAGGTGTTTTTTTTCCTGAACCAGTTGTGTCATCTAAAATTCTTTATGATTTAGCAACCGAACTCTCACTAAAATATAATGTCACAGTACTTCGTCCGAAACCAACACGACCAATGGGATTTAAAATTCCATTTTATGATGTTTCTAATTTAGCATTTAAAGTTATAGAGCTTAATTCATACACACATCCCAAATCTACTTTAATTGGCAGGATGTATGAAAGTTTTAGTATGGGTTTACATAGTGTGAAATTCATTAAAAAAAACTTACTAAATATTGATTTAATTTACAATGCACCCTGGCAATTGGTTGGAAGATATATGATTGCTAAAATAGCTAACAAACATGATATTCCTTTTATTATCCCTGTGCAAGATGTATATCCGGAATCCATTATATCTAAGTTGCCAAAATGGTTTCCTTTTAACAAATTATTAATTTATTTGCTTTTACCTTATGATAAATTAGCATTATTATATTCAGCCAAAATTCATACAATTTCAGAAAAAATAAAAAAATATTTGATTACTACGAGAGGTGTTGATAAAGATAAATTTTTGGTTATACAAAACTGGCAGAATGAGGAGGATTTTATTAAATTCAATAATCAAAATATTTTAAATAAATTAGATTCAAAACCACCAATTACATTTATGTATCTTGGGAATATTGGTCCATTAGCAGGGATTGAAATATTAGCTGAAGCTTTTATAACGGCTAATATTAGAAATAGCATTCTTATAATTGCAGGTTCAGGAAGTGCTAAAGAGAGTTTGATTAATAGATTTAGAGATTACATTCCACATAAAATTAAATTCTTGGATGTTCCCGACGGGAAAGTTCCTGAAACACAGTTTATTGCAGATGTTATGGTTTTGACTATTAAAAAGGGTTTTTCTTCCACCTCTGTTCCAAGTAAATTACCGGCCTATATGTTTTCATCTAAGCCTATTATAGCTTCTGTAGATGAAAACAGTGATACGGCTCAATCAATATTAGATTCAGGCTGTGGATGGGTATGTGAATCTGAAAATACAGATATGTTAGCAAAGTTAATGATACAAGCATCTTTAACAGACGAAACTAAATTAAATCAAATGGGAGATTCAGGTTATCAATATGCTTTAAATAATTTTTCACGTAAAAATAATTTACAGAAATTATCGAAAGCATGTGAAGATTTATTATCACTTTAATTATTCAAATTAAATTCAGCTTTTAATAAAAATGAAAAATATTTTAATCACTGGTGGAACGGGCTTTTTGGGTTCAAAAATTTACAATGATTTTAATCTGAATAATTATGTTTGTTCTGTTGGTAGATCATCTAGCAATGATATTGTTTGTGATTTAAGCACTACAGTGCCTCAATTTTTGAATACTATTTTTGATACAGTAATACATTGTGCTGGAAAAGCACACAGTATTCCTAAAAATAAAAATGAAGTACAAGAATTTACTGAAGTTAATTTTACAGGTACTAAAAACTTATTAAAAGGTATAGATTCGTTATCAATACTTCCAAAATCTTTTGTTTTTATTAGTTCAGTTGCAGTTTATGGAGTTGAACAAGGGATGTTAATTAATGAACAACATATGGCTAGCCCAAAAACCCCTTATGGTATAACTAAAAAGCTAGCTGAAGATTATATAATAAAATGGGGTGAAAAAAATAATGTTAAAACATGTATAATTCGAGCTCCCTTAATAATAGGTAAAGCGCCCCTTGGAAATTTAAAATTCATGATAGATAATATTAAATCTGGAAGATATTTAAATATAGATAAAGGGCAAGCTAGAAAATCAATGGTTCTCGCACAAGATATTATTTCATTTATTCCAGTATTAATTGAAAATGAAGGTGTTTATAATCTAACCGATGGATGCCATCCATCTTTTTTTGAACTTTCTGATTTAATCGCAAAACATATTACTAAAAAACCTGTTTACAATATTTCAATTAATTCTGCTAAAATATTAGCTAGACTAGGAGATTTAATTCATTACTTTTTTAAGATTGAAACACCTTTTAATTCTCTTAAATTAAAGAAAATAACTTCGTCTTTAACATTTGACGATACAAAAGCAAGAAAAATTGGCTGGAAACCAAATTGTACTTTATCTAAACCTTATTTGTGGTTAGATTAAGTACTTTAACTTTGAAAATAGTAATATTTTAAAATATGAAAGACACAAAAGAATTTTATAAAAAAATTGAATTTGAAAGAGACATTAATTCAAATATAAATTTATTAGAAAAAAAAATTAAAAGAAAAAAAATATTAATTATTGGTGGTGCAGGAACAATTGGTTCGAATTATGTTAAACAAATTTTAAAATTTAAGCCAGCAAAAATAACTGTAGTAGATATTAATGAGAATGGTTTAACTGAACTAACAAGAGATCTTAGAAGCTCAGATTTATTAGATTATAATCCAGAATATATAACTTATCCTGTTAATTTATTAAGTAACACTTTTGATAAAATAATTAATTCGGACTCATGGCAAGTAGTTGCAAATTTTTCAGCTCATAAACATGTGCGATCTGAAAAGGATAAAATTTCCGTTGAAGCTTTAATTAAAAATAATGTTTTTGGAGCTATTAAACTTTTAAACCTTTGTGAACTAAATCCGCCAAAATATTTTTTCAGTGTATCTACAGATAAAGCTGCAAATCCTGTAAATATAATGGGAGCATCAAAAAGTTTAATGGAAAAACTAATTTTATCAAAGAAAAATAACTTTAGAGTTTCAACAGCTAGATTTGCCAACGTTGCTTTTTCAAATGGAAGTTTATTAGATGGATTTATTTATAGACTAAATAAAAAACAGCCATTAAGTTGTCCCTCAGACATCAAACGTTTTTTTGTAACTCCAGAACAATCGGGTCAAATATGTTTGTTATCTACATTTTTAGGGAATACAGGTAATATCTTCTTTCCTAAATTAGATTTTCATAAAGATCAGATTTATTTTAAAGAATTAGCATTAGATTTTCTCAAAGAAAACGGATTTGAACCATTCCTAGCCAAATCTGAAAAAGAAGCTAAAGAATTTGATTTTAATAAATATCCTGCAAAATATCCAATTTATTTTTTCAAAACAGATACTTCAGGAGAGAAAACATTTGAAGAGTTTTATACGGAAGATGAGGATTATGAAATAGATATACATGATTCTTTAGGGTTCATAAACACTTCCAAAATTAAAATATCATTTGAAGATGTAGAAGCTGATTTTGAGGCTGTGTTTAATAATCCAAATTCTCTCAAGTCTGATATTATTACTATTATTAAAAAATATGTTCCAGATTTCATGCACATAGAAACTGGTAAACATTTAGATCAAAAAATGTAATTTATGTATAACTTTTTTAAACGTCTATTAGATGTTATTGTTAGCTTAACTTCCTTAATTATTCTTTTACCAGTATTTATACCTATTATTTTTATTCTTAGGATTTCTGCTGAAGGAGAAGTTTTCTATTTTCAAGAACGATATGGATTTCGTAACTCGAGATTTCAAATATGGAAGTTCGCTACAATGCTTAAAAACTCTATGAATATTGGTACAGGAAGTATTACACTTCAGAACGATCCTAGAGTTACAAAAATTGGATCTTTTTTAAGAAAAACAAAGATTAATGAACTTCCTCAGATTATTAATATTTTAAAAGGAGATATTAGTTTGGTAGGTCCAAGACCTCTGGTAACTAAAACCTTTTCTGCATATAATAAAGAGGTGCAATCAAAAATATATAATGTTAAACCTGGACTTACAGGAATAGGGTCTATTATTTTTAGAGATGAGGAATCAATTATTTCAGCTGTTAATGATGAAGATCCTCACGAGTTTTACAAACGTGTTATAGCGCCTTATAAAGGTGAATTAGAAATGTGGTATCAAAAAAATAAATCATTTTTATTGGATATACAATTAATATTCATGACGGCTTGGGTTATTTTATTGCCAACTTCTAAGCTACATGAAAAATGGTTCAAAGACCTTCCAAAACGAAATTTTAAATAATGAAGAATCCTCTTACAAAAATTGAAGAAACCTTAATGTCTTTTGGTTTTAAAATTAAATCTAAAGATTTCAATCGACCATTGGGTGGTTTTTTGGTAATTGATAAAATACAGTCTAGTAGTTGGTTGCTTAAAATATAGAAATTATTTTTTGTGAAAAAGAATCGCTCAATTTATTATATGCTGTATAGCGTTGTAGCTACTTCAATAATGTATGCCATTATAAAGTATTTAAAAGATTTTAGTGTTTACCAGATTATATTTTTTAGAGCAATTGTAACACTAGCTTTTACTATTCCATTTATTTTAATAAATAAAATAAAAATTTTAGGAAATAACAAGAGAATATTGATTCTTAGAAGTTTTTTAGGTTTAATTTCAATGACTTTTTTTTTTCAAAGTATTAAATATTTAGATTTAGGTATTTCAGTTTCTGTTAGATATACTTCTCCAATTTTTGCTACTATATTTGCAATGTTTTTATTGAAAGAAACAATAAAAAAAATGCAGTGGGTTTTTATAATAATTTCTTTCATAGGAGTTGTTGTTATTAATTTAGTGGGATTAGAAATTAATTTAATAGGTCTTTTATACGCCTTAATTTCTGCAATTTCTTTAGGATTGGTATTTGTGGTAACAAGTAAAATTGGTAAGACAGAAAATACATTGGTTATTGTAAGTTACTTTATGTTCAGTGCGCTTGTTTTTACAGGATTAATGTCTATTGATAAATGGATAAACCCCTCCTTATTAGAATTAATATTGCTTTTAGTTTCAGGTGTATTTGGATACACAGGGGTGCTGTATTTGACTAAATCATTTCAGGATAGTAAAGTTAATACTATAGCTCCTATTAAATATTTAGAAGTGATTTTTACTATAATTTTTGGAATTTATTTTTTTGGAGAAACATATACAGGGTATTCCTTACTAGGTATTTTTTTAATTTTAACTGGTGTTATTTTAAATACCCTATTGAAAAAGAGATTTAAAAAAAAAATTCTTTAAATATACATCATATTTAAAATGCTTATTTTAAATAAGATATATTGATTTATTTTTGAAAAGATTACGGACTGTACTAAGTTTTATATTCATAGCTATTGATAACCAACTACTAATTGACAATATTTTAGAATACTTTATATTTATAAAATGAAAGGAATAATTTTAGCAGGTGGGTCTGGATCTAGACTTTATCCCATAACAAAAGGTACATCAAAACAGCT
>MDTG01068152.1_pt1 | contig 27458 bp, 22 predicted proteins | sample 811421 | NCBI WGS metagenome assembly MDTG01 (sample SAMN05326645, study PRJNA326480) | marine metagenome | isolation source: seawater | place: Pacific Ocean: South East | collected 2011
AAGACAAAAAAATTAATGGTCTTCAAAAAAATAAATGAATGCCACCATAAAACTGGAAAAAAAACATTTTCCAGTATTGCTTGATGAATTAATAAGCATTATTTCCCCTCATTATGGTGGCACATTTATTGATTGTACGTTTGGACAGGGCGGTTACTCAAAAAAAATTTTAGAAAATAAATCAAATAAAATTATAGCTTTAGATCGTGATATCGAAACACAAAAGATAGCAAATCAAATCAAATTAAAATTTGGAGATAGATTTAATTTTGAAAACAAAAAATTTAGTGAAATAAGTCAGTTAAATTGTTCTAAGCACAAAATAAAAGGCGTTCTTTTTGATCTAGGTTATTCATCTATTCAAATTAATGATCCAAAAAAAGGTCTCTCATTTAATCACAATGGAAAACTTAACATGTGCATGGGAATCAATAAATTTTCTGCTAAAGAAACCATCAATCATTTGGATGAAAAAAGTCTTCAAAAAATTTTTAAACATTTTGGAGAAGAATTTAAATCAAAAACAATAGCTAAAAAAATATGCGAGTTTAGAAAAAGAAAAGAAATAAGCACTCAAGATTTAGTTAGAATTATAAACTATGTAAAAAAAAATAATAAAAAAAAAATACACAACTCAACTAAAGTTTTTCAAGCATTAAGAATATTTGTAAATCAAGAAATTAGCGAACTCATTAATGGTTTAATAAATTCATTCAAAATAATCCCAATTGGTGGAATAATAGTTGTGGTTACCTTTCACTCAATAGAAGATAAAATAGTTAAATTTTTTTTTAAGAATTATTCTGAAAAATCTAGCTCTTCAAGATATCTTCCAATAATATCTAATGAAAATCGATTATTTAAATTAAATAAAAGAAAACCTATCATACCATCAAATACTGAACTAAATATTAATCCAAGCTCCAGGTCGGCAAAATTGAGATATGGTATAAAAATTTCTAATAAAAGTGATTTTTCTGAACTTATAAAAAAATTTAGTTACTTAATAAACATTGAAAACATGGGGAATAGCCTATGAAAAAAATCTCAATTATTTTTATAATTTTTATTTTGGTGGTATCAACTGTGATAACTAAAAATTCATCAAAAAAAATTGATAGTCAAATATTTAACTTAAAAGAGGATCTAAGAATTTTAAATGATAAATATGAATTGGTTTTGCTTGATTATAATTTTTTAAGTTCACCACAAAAATTACTTGAGTACCAAAAAATTTTTTTTGAGAATGATTTAATACCATCTGATATTGAAAATTTTAAAAAAATTTATTTTGATAAAAAGAAAATTATAATCGATGAAATAGTAGAAGTAGAAAGAAGTAATGAAAATAATTAAAAAGAAAGGTCTAATTCTTGAGGATTATGAAGATGAATTTTCTTATAAACAGTCAAAATCAGGTTTAAGTATTTCATTTAATCGGATTGCATTTATTTTTTTTGTTTTTCTTATTATTTCCATAATTTTTTCATCAAAAGCTATTTATCTTGGATCTTTAGAATTAGAGTCTAAAAAAATAAATCTAGATAAAACAGACTACAGAGCGAGTATTGTAGATAGATCTGGAAACATTTTAGCCAAAACAATTATGATGACAAATGTTGGAATAAACCCAAACTTAGTTATTAATAAAAAAAATTTAATTCTTAACTTAAAGTTAATATTTCCTAATAAAAATTTTGATGAAGTTATAAAAAAATTAAATGGAGATAAATTTTTTTATTTACAAAAAAAAATCACCCAAGATAAACTTGATAAAATAATTCTTCTTGGAGATAAGTCCTTAATCTACGAGGAAAAAATTTCTAGGATATATCCTCATAAAAATTTATTTAGTCATGTAATCGGGCAAATTGATGATAATAATAATGGTATTTCTGGAATTGAAAAAAAATATGACTATGAGCTAAGAAAAAAAAGTCAACCTTTACAGTTGTCAATGGATATATATTTGCAACATTTAATAAGAGAGGAGCTTATAAAAGCTAAAAATTTTTTTAATTATTTAGGAAGTGCATCAATTTTAATGGATATTAATACTGGAGAAGTTCTTTCAATGATTTCTTTACCTGATTTTGATCTTAATAAAAGAGAAAGTATAAAAGATGTTAACTATATTAATAGAGCAACCAAAGGTGTTTATGAGTTGGGGTCTGTATTTAAAACTTTTACATTTGCGGCTGGTATTAATGAAAATATCATCGAACCTGAAACTCAATTTTTAGATTTAAAAAAACAACTACCATGTGGAAAATTTTTAATTAGAGAATATGATGAAGAAATTCCATCAAATTTAACAGCTGAGGAAATTCTGATCAGATCTGGAAATATTGGATCAGTTAGAATTGGTCAAAAAATTGGAATAGAAAAATTTAGTGAATTTTTGAAAAAGATTGGAGTATTAAAAAAAATTGAATTCGATATAGAAGAAGTTGGAGAGCCAATTCCATTTAGATGGGGAAAGTGTAAATTAGCTACAGCAGCATTTGGACATGGTATAACAACTACGCCATTGCAACTTGCAAAAGGATATTCAATTATTTCAAATGGAGGATTTGATATAAATCCAACACTAATTAAAAAACAAAATTTTAATAAAATGAACAAAACGCAGATACTAAATAAAGGAGTATCAGACAAAGTTAATGCAGCTCTTAGAAAAATAGTTACAAACAAAGAAGGTACTGCTGGATTTGCTAATGTTCCAGGATATGAGGTTGCTGGAAAAACAGGTACAGCCCAAAAATCTTCTTTGGGTGGATACTCAAAAGCTAGAGTAAACACTTTTGCAGCAATATTTCCAATTTCGAATCCTAAATTTGTTCTAATTGTTATTTTAGATGAACCAAAACTTTCAAAAAATTATATTTATAAATATAGGAATAAGCCTGGATCATTTGTAGGAACTCCATTTAACACAGCTGGTTGGACATCTGTTGAAATAGCGGGAAAAATAATTGAAAATATTGGACCAATTTTAGCCACAAAATACTAAGATTTTAAAATTAAATAAATGTATATTGGAAATATCATAGATAAAATTGATAAGAAATATCACTATCAAAAATTTAATAGAATAAATTTTAATAGTAAAAAATGTAAAAAGGGAGATATTTTTTTTGCAATTAAAGGTAATAAATCAAACGGGAATAAGTTTATTCAAGATGCGATTAAAAATGGTGCAAAAATCATTGTATCTAACCAGCAAGCACAGGGGCATAAAGAAGGTGTACTTTATATTAAAAGTAAAAATCCTAGAAAATTATTATCGGAAGCCTGTTCCAAAATTTATAAATTAAAACCTAAAAATTTAATTGCTGTAACCGGAACAAATGGAAAATCTTCAATAGCAAATTTCTTTTTTCAAATATTAAAAAAAAATAATTTTAAAGTTGCTTCTATTGGTACACTTGGAATTTTTACAAATAACTCAAACAGAACCAGTAATAATACAACATTAGATCCTATTACATTACACAAAGCACTCGGTGATCAAAAAAAAAGAGGTATTGAAAATGTAGTTCTTGAAGCATCAAGCCATGGTCTTAAACAGCATAGACTTGATGGCGTTAAGTTCGATTTGGGAATATTTACAAATTTTTCAAGAGATCATTTAGACTACCATAAATCTTTTAAAGAATATTTCAATTCGAAAATGTTGCTATTTAAAAATTTGATGAAAAAAAAATCTAAAGTAATATTTGATAATGATATAAAAGAATCTAAAAAAATAAAAAAAATTGCTAGTAAAAATAATTCTGAATTAATTACAATTGGTAAAAAAAGATCTAATTTAATTGTTATCAGTCATAATTATTTTGGAAATTATCAATATATAACATTTAAATTTAATAATAAAATTTATACAATTAAAACATTTTTAATTGGAAAAATTCAAATAAAAAATATTTTAATGGCAATTTTAGCAGCAAACTCACTTAAAGTGCCCATGAATAAAATAATTAAATCGATTTCTACGATAAAACCAGCTTATGGCAGACTTCAAGAGATTGGAAGAATCAAAAATAATTCTAGAGTAATATTAGATTATGCACATACTCCAGATGCTCTATTAAATTGCATCTTAAGTGTAAGAGAGCAATTTAAATTAAGTAAAATTTCAATTGTTTTTGGATGTGGTGGAGAAAGGGACAAGCCAAAAAGAAAAATTATGGGCAATATTGCAAATAAATATTGCGACAATATTTACCTGACTGATGATAACCCTAGAAAAGAAGATCCAAAAAAAATTAGATCAGATGTAAAAAAAGCAATTGATAAATCAAAATTATTAGAAATTTCATCAAGAGAAAAAGCTATTTCATTGGCTATTAAAAATTTAAGTTCTGGAGATATACTCATTATAGCAGGCAAAGGCCATGAAAATTATCAAGAGTATAGATTTAAAAAGTTTTTTTCTGATACAAAATGTATATTAAAAAATATCAAAATAAAAAATAAAAAATTATCTAATAACTTAAAATCAAATATTATTAATGAAAATTTAAAAAATAAAAGTTTTATATTGAAACAATCAATTAGTTCAGCGTCAATTAATTCAAAACAAGTTAATAATAAAAGCATATTTTTTGCAATAAAAGGTAAAAAAAATGATGGCAATAGATTTGCTAATAATGCTTTAAATAATGGAGCTAAAATAGCAATAGTAGAAAGAAATTTTGGAAAAATTAATAAAAAAAAAATAAAAGTAAGAGACTCATTATATCTATTAACTAAATGTTCTTCAGTAATTAGAAAATCATCTACAATAAATAGTATTGCTATAACTGGTAGTTCAGGAAAAACTTCATTAAAAGAATTGATTGGACAAAGTTTAAATAAAATTTTTCCTACAACCTATTCTAAAAAATCATTTAATAATAAATATGGCGTACCTCTAAGTATTTTTAACATTCAAAAAAATGATGTCTTTGGAATTTTTGAAGCTGGCATGGATCGAAAAGGGGAAATAAACAAATTAACTAAATTAATTTCTCCAAATTTGGCAGTAATAACAAATGTTTCTCATGCTCATATTAAAAATTTTAATAATTTAAACGAAATCGCATCTGCTAAATCTGAAATAATTGATAATATTCTACCAGGTGGTGCCGTTGTTTTAAATAAAGACGATAATTACTATAATTTTTTTAAGAATAAAGCATTAAAAAAAAATCTTAAAATCTTATCATTTGGAATAAACAAAGATGCAGATATACATTTAATTAAAATAGTAAAAAAAACAAACAAATGTATATTTGTAGTAAAAATAAATAAAATTATTAAAAAATTTATTATAAAAAGAAAATTAATTAATCAAGCTATGAACTTACTCGCTGCAATAGCTGTAATGTCAAATTACTTTGAAGTTAAAAAATTAAAAAAAAATATTTTTTACAACTGCACACTGCCAACTGGGCGAGGAAATTTAATTAAAATAAAAAAAGGTAATAAAGTTATTAATTTAGTTGATGAAAGTTATAATTCCAATCCATTGTCGCTAAAATTTGCAATAAATAATTTTGACAGAATGAATATAAAATCTTATCAAAAAAACATTTTACTTGGAGATATGTTGGAATTAGGAAAATTTTCAAAAAAACTTCATAAAGAGGCTTCAAAAATCGTAAATAAATCAAATATAAATAAAGTCTATGTTTATGGTAAACACATAAAAGGCACATTTAACAAAATTAAAACACAAAAAAGAGGAAAAATATTAGTTAATAAAAAACAAGTTTTTGATTTAATAAAAAATGGTTTAAACAATAATGATTATTTGATGATTAAAGGCTCAAATGCAACAGGACTAAACAGTATGATTTCAAAAATAAAAAAAGGTCGATTTAATGCTTTATAGTTTACTTTCAAGTTTTGTAGAAATTTTTTCATTCTTAAATGTATTTAAGTTTCTTACTGTTAGAACAGGATTGGCAATGTTTACATCAATGCTAGTTGTATTTCTTGTAGGTAATCCATTTATAAATTTTTTTTCCTCTAGAAAAATGTTAGACCCAATAAGGGAAGATGGACCAGAGGAGCATATTATTAAAAAAATTGGAACTCCAACAATGGGAGGATTATTAATTCTGTTAGGCTTATTTTCTGGGGTGTTGTTATGGGGAGATTTAAAAAATCCATATATATGGTTTTTAATATTTATAGTAGCTTCATTCGGTGCATTAGGTGCGTATGATGATTATAAGAAAATAAAAAATAAAAATTCTTCAGGAATATCTTTTAAAATAAAAATAATTTGGCAAATTATTTTAGCTTTAATTGGAATTGGAATTTTTACTTTATTTTCAGATACTCCAGAATTAAAAAATTTATATCTACCTTTTTTTAAAAATTTGGTTATTAATCTTGGGTGGTTTTTTATTCCATTTTATGTTTTTATAATTGTAGGCTCATCAAATGCAGTTAATCTTACTGATGGATTGGATGGTTTAGCCACAGTACCAGTAATTCTAGTTGCTTCATGCTTTGCATTTATTAGTTATGTAACTGGAAATGTTGTATTTTCAGAATATCTATTAATTCCTTACATCAGAGATGTTGGAGAGGTATCAGTTTTCTGTGGTTCTATAATTGGTGCTTGCATAGGCTTTTTATGGTTTAACGCTCCACCTGCAAAAATTTTTATGGGTGATACTGGTTCATTAGCTTTAGGAGGTTCTCTAGGAACTGTAGGAATTATAACAAAACATGAAATTGTGCTAGCAATAACAGGTGGACTTTTTGTATTAGAGGCGGTTTCAGTAATAGTTCAGGTAATATCATATAAGCTAACTGGTAAAAGAATTTTTAAGATGGCACCAATCCATCACCATTTTGAAAAAAAAGGTTGGGCCGAGTCAACAATAGTTGTTAGATTTTGGATAATTTCAATTATTTTGGCAATGATAGGTTTAGCTACTCTTAAATTAAGATAATGCTCAATTTGAGAAATATATTCAAAAAAAAAAAAATCTTAATTTATGGCTATGGCATAACAGGGAAATCTTGTTTTAATTACTTAAAAAAAGAAAATGACGTATTAATTTTTGATGATAATAAAAAAAAAATTCCGAATAAATTAAAAAAATACATTTTACAAAAATCACAATCGAAAAATCTAATAAGGTTTGATTTTATAGTACTAAGTCCAGGAATAAACAAAAAAAAATGCAATTTAAATAAAAGTCTTAAAAACAATAATCACAAAATTATAAGTGATCTAGATATTTTTTATTTAAAAAATGTTAATAATTTCAAAACTACAATAACGGGAACAAACGGCAAATCAACTACAGCTAAATTATTATATGAGGTTTTAAGAAACCATGGAAAAGACGTTAGATTAATTGGAAATATTGGAAAGCCCGTACTATCAGAAAAAAATATAAAAAAAAATACTCAATTTGTTATTGAAGCTTCATCTTATCAAATTGAATATAGTAAATTTTTCAAAACTAATATTGCAATGATATTAAATATTGCTCCTGATCATTTAGAAAGACATGGAAGTTTTTCTAATTATGTAAATGCCAAACTAAAACTAATTTATATGCAAGATAAAAATTGTTTTGCTTATATAGATAAAAAAAATAAATTTTTAAAAACAAAAATTAGAATTTATAAACCTAAATCAAAAATAATTAACGTAAATATAAATAATTATATTAAATTAAATAAAAAAATTAATAATATCCATTTTAAAAATATAAATAATCTTCATAATTTATCATTTATAATTAAATATGGAAAAAAAAATAATTTAAAATTAAGTAAAATTTTAGAAACTACTAATTCTTTTATTGGATTAAATTATAGGCAAGAAATTGTGTATAATAAAAAAAATTTAATAATAATAAATGACTCTAAATCTACAAGTTTTTCATCTAGTATTAATCTTTTAAAATCATATAAAAATATTTATTGGTTAGTTGGAGGTATTCCTAAAAGAGGTGATAAATTTAATCTAGAAAATAAGTATTTTAAAAATATAAATGCTTATATTTTTGGCAAAGAAAAGAAATTTTTTAAAAATAATTTTAAAAATAAGTTAAAATTTCAACAATTTAATAATTTACAAAGTGCACTTAAAAAAATTCTTATTGATATTAAAAAAAATAAAATAATAAAACCTGCTATTTTATTTAGTCCTGCGGCAGCATCATTTGATAGTTTTAATAATTTTGAAGATAGAGGGAAATTTTTTAATAAATCATTGAAAAAAATAAATATTTCAAAAATAAATTAATGGAAACAAAAAACTTTTACTTTAAAATCTATGGATGGTGGAAAAATATAGACAAGTTTATATTTTTGATAATTTTTTCATTATTTTTTTTAGGTTTATTTTTTTCTTTTGTGTCCACATCAATAATTGCTTCTGATAAGCTTAATACAAATAGCTATTATTTTTTTGTTAAGCACTTAATTTTTATTGCTATTGCAATTTTTATATTAATATCAATCTCATTTATTGAACAAAAAAAATTATTAAAAATATCTTATTTGCTATTTATTATATTTGTTATTTCTCTAATTTTAGTTCCAATTATTGGTATAGAAGTTAAAGGATCAAAAAGATGGATAGATCTTCCATCTCCATTTCCAAATTTCCAACCAATTGAACTTTTAAAACCATTTTTTATAATTTCAATTGCTTCTGTTATATCAATTGAAAAAAATAAAAATATATATCTTAATTATTTTTTAAGTTTTTTATTGCTACTGCCAATAGTATTTTTATTAATTATGCAACCTGATATTGGGCAAACTATTTTAATAATATCTACTTGGTTAACTTTAATTTTTGTTTCAGGAATTAGCTTAATAATTTTTTTTTCATCATTTATATTTATTGGTAGTTTAATTTCTTATTTAATATTTTTTATTCCAAAATTTGAATATATCAAAAACAGAATTATTTCATTTTTAAATCCAAACACAGGAAGTAATTATCAATCAGAAAAAGCGTCTGAAGCAATAATAAATGGTGGTTTTTTTGGAAAAGGAGTTGGAGAAGGTACTTTGAATTCAAAAATTCCTGAGGCTCATACCGATTATATTGTTTCAGTAATATCAGAAGAATTTGGTATAATTATAGTGCTAATTATAATTTTATTTTTTTAACTTTAACATATAGAGTATTTAAAAAAATAAATATACAAAGTGAAAATAAAATTAAATTAATTTTGCTCGGCACAATTTCAATTCTACTAATTCAAGCATTAATCCACATTGGAGTAAATATTAGTTTTCTACCAACTACTGGAATGACTTTGCCATTTCTTAGCTATGGAGGATCATCTATAATTAGTACAGCTATTTTAGCTGGAGTAATTTTGAATTTAACAAAAAGAAATTTGAATTAAATATGAAAAAAATATTAATTAGCACAGGCGGATCTGGTGGACACGTTATTCCTGCTATAACAATGTATGATCATTTTAATGAAAATTTTGAAGTAACATTAATCACAGATTCAAGAGGTGCTAAATATATACCAAAAAAAAAATATAATTTCAAAATTATTGATACTCCCAAGATTACGAAAAATATAATTTATATTCCAATAATTATATTAAAATTTATAATAGCAATGTTTAAATCATATTTAATATTAAAAAATAATAAGATTGAGTATTTAATTAGTACTGGCGGATATATGTCTTCACCAATATGTATCGTTTCTTTATTTTTGAAAATTAATATTTTTCTTTTTGAACCAAATTATATTTTAGGAAGATCAAATAAGTTTTTTTTAAAGTTTTCAAGAAGAATAATATGTTACTCAAATAACATCAAAAATTTTCCAGAAAATTATATTAAAAAAATATTTGTCATTGAATCAATTCTTAGAAAAGATATTTATAATTTTAAAAATAATCAAAAAAAAATAAATAATAATGATAATTTTAATATTTTAGTTATAGGTGGTAGTCAAGGAGCAGATTTTTTTGACAAAAAACTTAAGAAAGTTTTTAATGAAATATCAAGTAAAAAAAAAATTTATTTAATTCAGCAAATTAGTAATAAAAATATTATAAGTGAATTATCAGAAGAGTATAAAAAAAATAATTTAAATCATGAGTTATTTTTTTATGATGATGAAATTTACAAGAAATTTAAAAATATAGATTTTGTAATTACTAGATCTGGAGCATCAATTATTTCAGAATTAATATATTTTAATATTCCTTTTCTGGCTATACCTTTTCCTTACGCAAAAGATGATCACCAATTCGTAAATGCAAATTATTTTTTTCAAAAAAAATTATGTTGGCTAATTAGGCAAGAAGATTTTGAAGTAAATAATTTAGTAAAATTGATTGAAAACTTATCGACAGATAAAAAAGAATATTTTTTATTAAAAGAAAGTATGAAAAATTTTTCCTACCAAAATACATGGAATAATGTAAATCAAAAGTTGATAGGATTAATTAATGAAAATTAAATTAGCAAAATCAGAATTAATACATTTTGTTGGTATAGGAGGAATAGGCATGAGTGGTTTGGCCTTAATTATGAATCAGCTTGGATTTAAAATTCAAGGTAGTGATATATCTTATAACAAAAACATAGAAAGATTAAAAAAAAATAAAATTAAGATAATAATTGGACACAAAAAACAAAATATATCAAATTCAACTATTTTAGTTGTATCTTCAGCAATTAAAAAAAAAAATGTAGAAGTTATAGAGGCAAAAAAAAATAAACTTCCAATTTATAAAAGAGGAGATGTCTTAGCAAATGTTGTTTCATTAATGAAAAATATTGTCGTAGCAGGATCTCATGGCAAAACAACAACTACATCTTTAGTTTCAAATATTTTTTCAAAAGCAAAAACTGATCCAACAATAATTAATGGAGGAGTGCTGAATTCATTTGGTAGTTCTGCTAAACTTGGGAAAAGCAATTGGTGCATACTAGAGTCTGATGAGTCAGACGGAAGTTTTATTAAAGTTCCAGCAACTTACTCTATAGTTACCAATATTGATAAAGAACATTTAGATTTTTATAAATCATTAGATAATTTAAAAAAAAATTTTATTAATTTTATAGAAAACACCCCATCATTCGGAAAATCATTTATATGCCTGGATGATAAAAATAATAGAAATATTATCAAAAAACTTAAAACAAAAAATTACAATACATATGGAGTAAATAAAAATGCGAATTTTCAAATAAAAAATATCTTTCAAAATTCTAATTATTCCAAATTTGATCTTAAAGTAACCTTATTAGGTGCAAAGTCTTATTTAATAAAAAATATAAAAATTCCTACAATAGGACTACATAATATTAGAAATGCTACTGCAGCTATCGCTGTAGCTGTTTCAGTTGGTATATCGAAAAAAATTATTTTAAAAGGTTTAAAAGAATTTAAAGGAGTCCAAAGAAGATTTACAAAGATTTTTACTTTTAAAGGAGTAACTTTCTTTGATGATTATGCTCACCATCCAACTGAAATAAGAGAAGTTTTAAATGGAGTAAAAAATGTTTACAACAATAAAGAGATAATTTGTGTATTTCAACCTCATAGAATAAGTAGAGTAAAAAATTTAAATAAAGAGTTCTCATTTTCATTTAAAAAAGCTGATACGGTAGTTTTGTGTCCTATTTATAAAGCTGGAGAAAATATAAAATTAGGTTTTAATTATATTAATTTTGCAAAATCAATAATTAAAAACTCAAAGGTAAATTTAATATTAATTAAAAATAACTTTGATTTAATTAAATATACAAAGCAAAATATATTTGGAGATAAAATTGTAATTGGAATGGGTGCAGGATCTGTATCTAATTGGATAAGAGACCTACCTAATCACTTAAAATGAATATTAAAGATATAGAAATTTTTTCAAAAAATATAAAAAGTAAGATTTTTTTTAATTATAATTTAAAAAAAACTAACTGGTTTAACATTGGGGGAAAAACAAAAATTTTTTTTAAAGTAGAAGACCTTAAAGAATTAAGTGAATTTTTAAAAATTTATAAAAATAGGTCTAAATTATTTTTTTTAGGCGCAGGATCAAATGTTTTGTTTACAGATGGATTATTTGATGGAGTTTTAATTAAATTAGGTAATAGTTTTTCTAATATTTCTCTTTTGGATAATAATACTATTATTGCGGGAAGTGGCACGACAGATAGACAGTTATCCGAGTACGCAATGAATAATAATATAGGTGGTTTTGAATTTTTGTCTTGTATTCCAGGAACTGTGGGAGGTGGAATTAGAATGAATTCAGGCTGCTTTAATTCTGAATTCAAAGATATTTTAATATCAGTGCAGGCATCTGATGTAGAGGGTAATATATTCACTATCCCATCTGATAAAATTAAATTTGATTATAGAAATTGTAACCTACCAAAAAATTTAATATTTTTAAGCGCAACATTCAAAGGCAAAGTAAAAGAAAAAATATTAATTAAAGAAGAAATTGATAATTTGAAAATGAAAAAAAATTTATCGCAACCAACCAGAATAAAAACAGGGGGAAGCACTTTTAAAAATCCTATTGGTCAATCAACAAAAAAAGTTTGGCAAATTATTAAAGAAACAGTTCCTTTGTCTACTCAATTTGGAGATGCTGCAATTTCTGAAAAGCATTGTAATTTTTTTGTTAATAAAAAAAATGCAAAATTTGAAGACATGAAAAAACTAATTAATTTTGTTAAAGATAAAGTAAAATCAAAGACAGGAATAAATTTAGATTTGGAAATAATTTTGGTTGAATAAATGATAAAAAAAATATTAATTCTTGCTGGGGGATTTTCAAAAGAAAGAGAAATAAGTTTAAAAACTGCTAAAGCTGTAAATTTAGCACTAAAAAACAAAAAATATAAAACGTTAATTTGTGAACCAGATGGTAAATTAATAAAAAAATTAAGAAGGTTTAAACCCAATGTAGTTTTCAATGCTCTTCATGGTAGATATGGAGAAGATGGATATATACAATCAATATTAGAAAATGAGAAAGTAAAATATACTCACTCAGGACCCTTAGCGTCCTCAATAGCTATTGATAAAGAAATTTCTAAAAAATTTTTTGTAAAAAATAAAATTTTAACTCCTAAATTTATAAAATTTAGTTTTAATAATAGTATGAATAAGAATCAAATAATTAAAAAAGTAAAAAATAAAATTGGCTTTCCAGCAGTTATCAAACCTTTTAACGAAGGATCAAGTGTACAAGTATATATTTGCAATAAGTTAAATTTTTATAAAAATTTAAAGAAATTATCTATTTATAAAGAAATTATGATAGAAAAATATATACCTGGAAGAGAGATTCAAGTAGCTATTATGGGAAATAGAAAATTGGGAGCTATTGAGTTAAAACCAAAAAGAAGATTCTATGATTACGAAGCTAAATACAATATTAATGCAAAAACTCAACATATCATTCCAGTAAATTTAGAAAAAAAAAATATGAAAAAATTATTAAATATAGCTCATAAAGCGCACAAAATTATTGGTTGCAGAGGCACAACTAGATCAGATTTTAAATTCTATAATAATAAGTTTTATTTATTAGAAATTAATACACAGCCTGGAATGACTTCACTTTCATTAGTTCCAGAAATAGCAAAATTTTATAATATTAGTTTTATAGAATTGATCGAATGGATTATAAATGATGCAACAATTAATAGATAAACAAAAGTATGTAATTTATCTAATAATCTTTTTACTTTTAAGCTCTGTGAATAATATAAACTTAACAAAATTTAGAGAAAAGGTAAGTAGTTTAAAAATAATACAAGTAGAGGGCTTAAACAAAAATTTAAATAATAAAATTAAAAGAGATTTAGATTTTTTGATAAATTCAAATATATATAAACTTAATAATGAAATTATAAGTAATAAACTAGATAAATACAATTATATCGATAATTATAAAGTATTTAAAGAATACCCGTCAAAAATAAAAATAGAATTAGTGCAAGCAAAATTTTTAGCAGAGACGATTAAAAATAATCAAAGATATTTTATTGGATCAAATGGAAAATTGATTGATTATAAAATATTTAATTATAAAGAGAATATTCCAAATGTTTTTGGTAATTTTACAAGTAAAGATTTTATAGAATTAAATGAAGTTTTGAAAAAAACAAATTTTAAATTTGAACATATTCAGGATATATTTTTTTATCCTAGTGGCAGATGGGATATAAAAACTAAAAAAAACTTAATATTAAAATTACCAAGAAAAAATGTGTATAAAGCAATTGATAAATTTAATTTAATTTCAAAAAATGAAGAATTAAAAGAATATAATGTTATTGATTTAAGAATACCCAACCAATTAATTTTGTCAAATGAGCAATGATTATAATACAATAATTGATTTTGGTTCATCAAAAATAAGAATAGGAGTATTTGATAAAAAAAATATAAATAAAGTTTTTTATTTAGAAAAAAACTGTCAATCAAATTTTAGGATTAAAGAATTTAATATTAATCAATCGAGAGAAATTATTTATCAATTAATTCAGGACTCAGAAAAAAAATTTGGTACCCATATAGATAATGTTGCTTTATTGATAGATACACCTGATTTATTTTCAATTGATTTATCAATTAGAAAAAAATTTGATAAAAAAAAAATTGACACAGATGATATTGCTCATTTAATTTTAGAAGCTAAATCAATAATTCAAAAAAACTATAATAATAAAAAATTATTACATATTTTAATTCAAAGATATGATATTGATAAAAATATTTACCATCAATTTCCGAATGAAAATATAATTTGTGATAATTTAATACTAGATATAAAATTTATTTGTTTTGATGTTGAAATTTACGATAATTTAATAAAGAATTTTAAATATAATCATATATTTGTAAACCAAGTTTCCTGTTCTAGTTATGTAAAATCTTTAAACTATAATAATTTTTTTGATAATTATAAAAAAAAAGTTTTTTTAGATATCGGACTTAAAAAAAGTACGGTTTGTCTATATGAAAAAAATAAATTAATCCTTTTTAAAAATATTCCAATAGGAGGTGATCATATTACAAACGATATAGCCAAAATATTTAAAATAGAAAAAGAATATTCTGAAAATATTAAAAAAAAACTTAATAGATCTAATTCTGTATTTTCAGATAATTCTGATGCAATTTTGAATCAAGAAAAGTTTGATAAAAAAATACCTTTAGATCTATTAAATAAAGTAATTTATGCAAGAATTGATGAAATATTAAATTTATCTTTTAAAAATATCAATCTTTTGGAACTCATAGGAAACAAAAAAAATTCAATACTAATTTTTACTGGACAGGGTTCTAAAATTTTAAATAAGAATTCTATATATTCAGAAGAACATTTTGATTATTTTAATGAAATAATATTTTTTGATGAAACAAATAAGTTGATATGCGAGAGTGGGTTGAATTTTATTACCTCCTTAAATGATAGTGAGGTAAATATTGTGCCTAAAAAGCTTAAAAAAACTGGATTTTTTGAAAAGTTATTCGATCTTTTTGAATAATATCAGTATTTTATTGTAACATTAGTTGTTTTTTAAAATCTAATTAAAAGATTTAAAAAATGGAATGTCAATTCTTAATCAAAAAACACTTAATAAAAGTATAGTTATAAAAGGCGTAGGTTTACATTCTGGAAGTAAAGTTACAATGAAACTAATTCCTGCTGCTCCAAATTCTGGAGTAATTTTTAAAAGGATTGATGTTAAAAATAATAATTTAATATTTCCTAGTGTATTTAATGTTTCAGAGGCCAACTACTGCACAACAATTTCTAATGACTCAGGAATAAAAGTTTCAACAATTGAGCATTTAATGGGAGCATTATATGGGCTGGGTGTAGATAATTTATTAATAGAAATAGATAGCCAAGAACTCCCTATTTTAGACGGTTCTGCAAAAAAATTTGTTGATGAAATTAATGCTGTTGGTTTAAAAAATAGTGAAACACCAATTAAAATAATAAAAATTAATAATAAAGTATCTCTAAAAGATGGCCAAAAAAAAATTACAATAGAACCAAGCAAAATAAGTTTAGATATAGATTTTGAAATAAAGTTTAATAATTCATTAATAGGGACTCAAAGAAATAAAGTAAAAATTTATGAGGATGACTTATCAAATGTGTTTAACTCTAGGACATTTTGTTTATTTGAAGATATTGAAAAATTGAGAAAAATGAATTTGGCTCAGGGTGGAACTTTAGAAAATGCTATTGTTGTAAAAGATTCAGAAATTCTTAATAAAGAGGGATTGAGAAATAATAAGGAGTTTGTGAATCACAAGATTTTAGACTGCATGGGAGACATTTATTTGTCAGGGTACAAAATGATTGCAAATGTGAAATGTTCGCAAGGAGGGCATAAATTGACAAATCAAGTTTTAAGAAAAGTTTTTGAAAATAAAGAAAATTATTCTATAATTGAAATAAAAGAAAAATACCTACCTCATACATTAGTTACTAAATCACAGCTTAAATCTATAGCTTAATACATTAGATTTTATAAAATCTTCTGATAAAAATGAATTATGAATAGTTTTTATAAAATATTTATACTTTTACTCTTAATTTTTCTATCGTCATGTGGTGGAAAAGAACTAGATACAAACGTGATAGAGGAGCAAGATATCGATCTACAAATGATAGCGGCTTACAAAGAGGGAAAAGAAGCTCTAGAAAAAGGTGACGCTATATTTGCTGCAAAAAAATTTAACGAAGCAGAAATATTATTTCCCCAATCTATTTGGGCTCCTCGTTCTGTTCTTATGGCAGCATATTCATATTATTCAGATGGACTTTATGGAGATGCAATCTTTGAATTAGAAAGATATCTTAAAACTTATCCCCAGGATAAAAATCAAATCTACGCACATTATTTGATTGGGTTATCTTTTTATGAAGAAATAAAAGATGAAAAAAAAGATATTCGACCTTTATTAAAAGCAAAAGATAAATTTTTATATATTTTATCTAATTATCCAAATACTGATTTTGCATTAGACGCAAAATTTAAATTAGATTTAATTGCAGATATTCTTGCATCAAAAGAAATATACTTAGCAAATTATTACATTGAGAGAGAAAAATGGATACCAGCAATAAATAGACTAAAAATTGTGATTAACGATTATAATGAAACAATTTATGTAGAAGAAGCTCTACATAGATTAGTCGAGGTACACTATAAAATTGGTCTTGAAAATGAAGCAAAGAAATATGCAAATGTTCTTGGTTATAATTACCGTTCGGGGGAGTGGTATAAAGAGAGCTATAAAATATTTAATAAAGATTATCTGAACGAAAGAGAAAAGCTCAGACAAAAAAATAAAAAATCAATTTTTAAAAAGTTGAAAACATTGATTGATTAATTCAATGATTAAGAAAAAAGAAATAATCAAAGAATATAATAAAAAAATAAAACTTTTAGACAAGTATAATAAATTTTACTATGATAAAAATAAACCGATTGTAGATGATAAAGAATTTGATGATTTAAAAGATCAAATTCAAATCTTTGAAAAAAAATATATTTTTTTAAAAAATAAATTATCACCAAGTATTTCTGTAGGTTATAAACCATCAAAAAATTTTGTTAAATCAAATCATAGAATTCCTATGTTGTCCTTATCAAATACTTTTAATAGAGAAGGTTTAGAAAATTTTGAAAAAAAATTATCTAATTTTCTTAATTTTGAGAAAAAAAATAATTTTGAATATAGTGTAGAACCAAAGATAGATGGCATCTCAGCATCTTTAACTTATAAAAATGGTAAGCTTATATCAGGATTATCTCGAGGAGATGGAAATGAGGGAGAATTAATTACTGAAAATTTAAAGACTATTCACGACATACCCAAAATTGTCAAATCTGAAAATTTCCCAAAAGATGTAGATATAAGAGGTGAAGTCTTTATAGGAAATAAAGATTTTGAAAATTTAAAAGATAAATTTGCAAATCCCAGAAATGCTGCTTCTGGCACTCTTAGGCAAAAAAATTCAGAAGAAACAAAAAAAATACCTCTAAGGTTTATTGCATATACATTTGGATATATCGACAAATTGAATTTTAAAACACAATCGGAATTCTTGAATGCATTAAAAAACTGGGGATTTAAAGTAAGCAAATTTAATAAAGTTATATCAGGTATTGATAATTTATTAAATAACCACAAAAAATTTGAAGATTTGAGATATGATTTAGAATATGACGTAGATGGACTAGTTTACAAAATTAATGATTTTGAATTGCAAAAAAGATTAGGTTCAGTTGCAAATGCTCCAAGATGGGCAACAGCACATAAATTCTCATCTGAAAGTTCTTTTTCTAAAATAATTAATATAGATATTCAAGTTGGTAGAACAGGAGCGCTTACACCAGTGGCAAAAATTAAACCAGTAAATATAGGGGGAGTAGTTGTTTCAAATGCCACCTTGCACAACGAAGATGAAATTTTGAGAAAAGATATTAGGGTTGGGGACACGGTTAAAATAGAAAGAGCAGGCGATGTAATTCCACATGTTATTTCAGTGGATAAATCAAAAAGAATAAATAACTCAAATAAATATAAATTTCCTGAAAAATGTCCATCTTGTGGATCTAGAGTTATTAAAGAATTTAATAATCAAACAAAAAAATATGATGCAGTCAAAAGGTGCACAAGCGAAGGATTTGAATGCGAAAAAATGGCTATAGAAAAAATAAAACACTTCATTTCCAAAGATGCATTGAATATAGACGGTTTGGGTAAAAAAGTTATAGAGAAATTTTGGGATTTAAATTTTATTCGACTTCCACAAGATATATTTAAGCTAAATTATAATAAGATAGAAACTCTTGATGGATGGGGAAAATTATCTGTCGCTAACCTTAGATATGCTATAGATCAATCAAAAAAAATTAGTCTTGAAAAACTAATATTCTCTCTAGGAATTAGACATATTGGCCAAGAAAATGCAAAGCTATTGTCCCAGAGCATAAAAAATTATGAAAATTTTTCAAAGATTAATTCTAATTTTAATTTTAATACATTTCTAACCATTGATGGAATTGGCGAAACACAAATAAAATCATTAAAGAAATTTTTTTCTAATAAAAGTAATTTAGAATTAATTAGTGAAATTAAAAAATATATGATTGTTAAAAATGTCGAAAAATCAGCTTCAGGTAAATTTAAAAATAAAACATTTATGTTTACAGGTAAGCTTGAAGGCATAAGTAGAGCAGAAGCAAAATCCTTGATTGAGAAAAATTCTGGAAAAATTTTAAGTTCAGTAAATGGAAAGTTAAATTATTTGATTGTTGGCGACAAACCAACTGTAAGAAAAGTTAACCAAGCAATAGAACTTAAAGTTAGTGTTATAAAACAACAAGATTTTCAAAAAATGCTAGATTAGATTTTGCAACCAGATTTTCTCAGCTTTATTAAGATACTTCGATAAATTAGAATAAATTTCTAAATTATATTTAAATAAGTATTCCCTCTCTTGTTTACTTAACATTGAAAAATTTACTAAATCATTATCAATAGGGGCCAAAGTGAAATTTTTAAAAAATAATTTATTTTTTTCCTTTGAAATATATACTAAATTTTCTATTCTTATTCCAAACTCATTCTCTCTATAATACCCTGGTTCATTACTTAAGATCATTCCTTTTTTTAAAACTACATTATTAAATTTTGAAATTGACTGAGGTCCCTCATGAACATTTAAAAAAAATCCTACTCCATGTCCAGTTCCATGAGCATAATCAAGATTAATTTCATTCAACCATTTCCTTGCTCTTTTATCAATTATACTACCTTTATTTATTTTATTTAGATTTGTAGTTGCTACTGCTATATGGCCTTTCAGAACTCTAGTAAAAATGTTTTTAATATATTTTGATGGTTTATTAAAACAAATAGTTCTTGTTACATCTGTTGTACCATATTTATATTGTCCACCTGAATCACAGAGTAAGAGATCATTTTTTTTTAAATATCTATTTGAAAGCTTATTTGCTCTATAATGAATAATTGCTCCATTAGGGCCAGATCCAGCAATAGTATTAAAACTAGGAAACAAATAATTTTTATTTTTTTTTCTAAAACTTTCTAATTTTTTTTCAACTTTTATTTCATTCAAACCTTTTAATTTTGTGTTTTTTATCCAGTACAAAAATTTTGTTAAAGCAACACCATCATTTATATGGGCTTGTTTCATATTTTCTATTTCTATTTTATTTTTTATTGACTTTAAATAGTAACAAGGATCATTAAAATTTTTGATTTGAAATTTAGAACTTATGATATTTTCATTAAAAACTGAACAGGTGCTACTATCTATAGAAAAATTTTCACCTTTAAGTTTTGTAATTACTTCAAAAAAATCTCTAAATTTAAAGAATTTAAAGTTTTTATAAAAAGCAATTTTTTTAATTTTATTAATTTTTAAAGGACAGGAAAAAAAATATATTTCTTTTTTATTAGTTAAAATAATTTTACAGTTTGGTATAGGTGAATTTGGATTATCTCCACCTCTTAAATTAAGTAACCAAGCTACATTTTCGGGTGCACTTATGAATATATTTTCAATTCCTTTTTTATTTAAAATATTTACTAGTTTATTTATTTTTGAAAAAGAAGTTTCCCCAGAAATCTCCTTGTTTAAAACATAAAAGCTATTTACTTTATTAACCTTTTTAGGTGCAGAAATTTTGTCAATCAAATTATCATAAATGGGTACTAGCTTATGTTTATTTCCTATAATTTTATTTAAATATTTACTTGTAAATAGATTTGGATCGAATCCTAAAGACAAATCTTTATTAAATTTTGATAATATTTCTTTTGGAGTTACCATTGGAATTTGGTGGATTAAAAATTCTTTTCCAGCCTGTTTTTTAGCTTGAATTATATATCTTCCATCAACAAATAAATGATTTTCTCTATATAATATTATAGATAAACCATAAGAACCTGTGAAATTTGAAATTTTTCTTAATCTATCCGGGTATGCGTGCTCAGAAAAAAAAGCATCATTCTTAGGTACTATATAACCATCAATATTTTTTTTTGAAAATAGTTTTTTTAATTTATTAATCATTTTATTCTTTTTTGGTATCTTAACCATCCAGGACTTTTTATCTCTGTTTCATATTCTACATCTTGATTAAAATCAAAAGGACTATTGTCCTGATCTTCGTATGAACTATTTTTTTTAATATTATCTTCGGGTAATTCATCTATGAATCTGGAAGAAATACTATCAATCCAATCACCTTGATAAAATCGATTAATTGAAAAAGAAATATGAGCTGATTTTTTTGCTCTTGTAATACCAACATATGCAAGTCTTCTTTCTTCTTCAAGACCACTTTCTCCTTTCTCCTCAATTGATTTTTGATGTGGAAACAAACCTTCTTCCCAGCCAGGCAAGAAAACTACATCAAATTCTAATCCTTTTGAAGCATGCATTGTCATTAAATTTACTTTCTGACCTTCCCAATCTTGATCTATAGTTGTTGCGAGAGCCACATGTTCTAAAAAACTTTCCAAATTATCAAATTCTTTCATCGCATTAAGCAATTCTTTTATATTTTCTAATCTATTTTCATTTTCTAAATCTTTTTTATCTTTTAACATTTGACTATATCCAGACTCATCTAAAATGATCTGAAGAAGCTTAACATGTCCAACTTTATTAAAATAATCTTTTCTCCATTTTTCAATTAGTTTTAATAATGCATTAAGTCCCATTTTAGTTTTTGGTTTAATTTTATTTAATTCAATAAGTTTTTTAGACGCATTTTCCAAAGAAATAAAATTTAGTTTTGCATATTCGCTTATTTGTTTAATAGTTGTATCTCCCACTGATCTTTTTGGAGTGTTTACTATTCTTTCGAAAGATAAATCATCTTTATTTTGAAAAATTATTCTTAAATATGCAATGCAATCTTTAATTTCTGCTCTTTCGTAGAATTTAATTCCACCAATAATTCTGTAGGGAATACCAATTTTTAAAAAACGTTCTTCAAATTCTCTAGTTTGAAAAATAGCTCTTACTAAAATAGAAATTTCATTTAATGAAAAATCTCTTTTTAATTTTTCAATTTTATCACTAACCCCGATTGCCTCATCCTTGCCATTTCTATAACAATCAAGTGAGACCAGATCTCCATTTTCTCCATTAGTATATAAATTTTTTCCCACTCTGTTTTCGTTATTTTTTATTAAATTAGAAGCAACACTTAAAATATTTTGAGTAGATCGATAATTTTTTTCAAGTCTAATTATTTTTGTATCTTTATAAATTTTATCAAATTCTAGAAAATTTTTAATTTCCGCCCCTCTCCAGCTGTATATAGATTGATCATCATCTCCCACACAGCAAATATTTTTATGATATTTTGCAAGACTGTTAAGCCATTTGCTCTGAATGTGATTTGTATCTTGATATTCATCAACCAAAACATATTTAAAATTTTTTGAATACAATTCTGCAATATCTGGATTTTTTTCAAAGATTTTTACGCAATGTAAAATCAGATCTCCAAAATCACAAGCATTGAGATTAATTAGTTTTTCTTGGTAAATTTTATAAATTTTTAAAAAACCTTTTTCTAAATTATCTTTTTTACTTAGACTTACATCTTCAGGATACCATCCCTTATTTTTCCATTTGTCTATTCTTGATAAAATAAAATTTGGAGAAATTTTTTTAATATCAATATTCTCAGATTTACAAATATTTTTAACTAATCTTATTTGGTCGTCTTGATCAATAATTGTGAAATTATAATTTAAGTTGACTGCTTTAGCATGTTTTCTTAAAATTTTTGCACTAATAGAATGAAAAGTTCCAATCCACGATAAACCATTGGCTCTTGTTTTTAAAATTTTATTTACTCTATAAAACATTTCTTTTGCAGCTTTATTTGTAAAGGTTACGGCGAGTACTTGATTTGGGAAAGCTTTCTTTTGATTTATTATATGAGCAATTCTAGATGTTAGTACTTTTGTTTTACCAGATCCAGCCCCAGCAACAATAAGTAGCGGGCCATCCAAATATGACACAGCTTCTTGCTGTTTATTGTTTAAATTATCTAAATATTCCAAATTCAACATTTCTATTTTTATAGTATAAGTCTTTATCAAATTTCATGAAAAATTATTTAAAAAATATTAAAAAAATTGATTTTACTCTTAAATTTATCTTATTTTTTGAAAAAATTAAGCAGATAGACCTAAAATCATTCAAAACTATAATTGTAATTTACTCATTAATATTTTCTATTTTTTTATTTTTATCTATACCGGGTCTTTATAATTATAAAAACTATCATGAAAAAATAAAAAAAGAAACTTACTCAAGTTTTAAATTAAAATTAGATAACATAACAGAAGTAAAATATAGATTTGTTCCAAAACCACATATTTTAATTGAGGAGGCAAATTTAAATTTCGATAAAGGTACAAATAATAATTTTGCAAAACTGAAAAATATAAAAATATATATATCTATAATGGATCTATATAGAAAAGATAAAATATCAATTAAAGAACTAAATGTTAATAAAGGTAATTTTTATTTCAAAAAAAATACCATCTCTTATTTTAAAGAACACCTAGATAAATCAATCATCAAACCAATAAAAATAACTAATAGTAATTTTTTTTACCTTTCAAAAAATGATGAAGTAGCAAATATTGTTCCAATAAAAGAGTTAAAATATTTTATAGATTACAAAATCAAAGAAAAAAATTTAAAAATTAAGGGTAAGCTTTTTGATGTATCTTTTAATTATATTTGGAAGAAAAACTATAATAATCCTAATATAGTTGAATCGAGCATAGATTTGGTAAATCCAAATATAAATCTATCAAATAAAACAGTTAAAAATTTTGAGAATAATATTAATGAGGGTCTATTAAAAATGATTTTTTTAAATAACAAACTAAATATTAATTATAAAAATATTAAAAACAAAATAAGTTTTCTTACTGATAAAAATAATTTAGATACGAATTATAAAATCAAATTAAATGGAAATATTGCTTTAAATCCATTTTATTTTAATACAAATGTTAGTTTATCAAATATAGATTTTTACTCATTAGTAGATAAATTTTTACCCTATCTATATAACTATCGTGATTCAATTCATTCAAATATTAACGGAATTTCTTCTTTCACCTTGCTTAATACTAAAAACAAACTTTTGGAAAATATCCTGATGAGCTTTAAATTTGCTAATCAAAAAATGTTAATTGACAAATTTAATATAAAGATAAAAAAAATTGGAAATTTAACTATTTCAGATTTAGGCTATTTAGATAAAGAAGATGAAGTCTATGTAAAATCAAAAATAGTATTTAATATTTTAGATTCCAAACAATTTTATTATAGATTTCAAGTTCCAAAAAAAAATAGAATAAACTTAAAACAAATAAACTTTGATTTAGAAAAAAATTTAGATAAAAAAGTTTATTATATATCAAATATTAAAATTAATTCTTACGAAAAAGATTTGGAAAATGAAACTTCTGATATTTTTGATGAGACAGAAATTTTTAATATACAAACTTTGAAAAAACTGATTAATGATTATTTAGCATCAATTAATCAGGGCTAATCATTTTTTTTGGATTTACAATTTTATTGTATTGTTTTTCGTTAATTAGACCTAATCTAATTGCTTCATCTTTTAATGTGGTTTTATTTTTCAAGGCATTTTTTGCAATTTTAGCAGCATTGTCATACCCTATATGAGGTGCTAGAGCTGTAACTAGCATTAGAGAATTATCTAAATATTCTTTTATTTTGTTTTTATCAGCCTTAACTCCTTTAATACAAAATAGAGCAAAATTTTTTGAACTGTCTGACAAAAGGTCAATTGATTGTAAAATATTATGCGCGATTAAAGGTTTAAAAACATTTAATTCAAAATGTCCATGTGATCCTGCCATTGTAATACCATTATGATTTCCTATTACTTTAACACATACCATTGTAACAGCCTCTGATTGAGTTGGATTAACTTTACCTGGCATAATTGATGAACCAGGTTCATTGGCAGGTAATATTAATTCTCCATAGCCTGCTCTAGGACCAGACCCCAAGAATCTAATATCATTAGCAATTTTCATTAAGCATACTGCGGTGGTATTTAAAGTACCTGAAAAATTAACAATTGCATCGTGAGCAGCCAAGGCTGCAAATTTATTTTTAGCAGGTTTAAATGGAATTTTAGTTATTTTTTTTATTTCCTTAACAATTTTTTTATCAAAATTTTTTTTTGTATTTATACCTGTGCCTACAGCTGTACCACCCTGTGCTAAATTATAGATTTCATTAAGCGCATGTTGAATTCTTTTGATACATGTCTCAAGTTGAGATTGATAACCTGAAAATTCTTGACCTAAAGAAATTGGAGTTGCATCTTGTAAATGAGTTCTTCCTACTTTTATTATATTTTTAAATTTTCTTACTTTTTTTTTGAGTTCTGAATTTAATAGATTTAATGAAGGCAACAGTTTTTCTTTTGTTTCAAGAGCGATAGATATATGCATTGCTGTTGGAAAAACATCATTTGTAGACTGAGACTTGTTAACATGATCATTTGGGTGAACAGGTTTTTTTGTCCCTTTCTTTCCTCCAAGAATTTCAATTGCTCTATTCGAAATTACTTCATTTACATTCATGTTTGTTTGTGTGCCAGAACCTGTTTGCCAAACTTTTAGAGGAAAATGTTCATTCAATTTTCCTTGAATTACTTCATTTGAGGCTTTTATTATTGCATTTGATATTTTTGAGTCTAGCTGTTTTTCTTTTTTATGAACTATAGCAGCAGATTTTTTTATTATCCCTATAGATTTTATTAAAACTGGTCTGACTAAAAATTCGCCTATGTCAAAATATTTTTTTGATCTCTGCGTTGATGCTCCCCAATATTTATCCCCAGGCACATCAATTATCCCTATAGTATCGTATTCTTTTCTTTTTTTCATAGTTTAAAAAATATTAACAATGCTTTAATTCTTATACATTAAATAAATAAAAAATCATAGTATGACAAAAAATACAAATAGGAGTGAAATGACAAATTTTGAAAAAGTTGGTAAATTTATGAAAACCTTTGGTCAGGATGTAAAAACTAATTCTGGTCTAAGCTCTGAAAAAATAAATTTATTAAGAATTAAGCTAATTGAAGAGGAGCTTGGTGAGTTTAAGAAAGCAATCAATGAAAAAAACCTTATAGAAGTTGCAGATGCTTTAACGGACATATTATATGTAACTTACGGAGCTGGACATGCATTTGGTATTGATTTGGATAAATGCTTTGATGAAGTTCAAAAATCAAATATGAGTAAATTAGATGATGCTGGCAAACCGATATATAATGATTTAGGAAAAGTTATGAAAGGACCAAATTATTTTAAACCAAACCTTTCTAAGTTTTTAAAATAATTAAATTTTATTTAACCAATTTGGTTTTTTGATTTTAATAGTAGCATTTCCACATTTGAAATTATTTTCAAAATTAAAATTTTTCTCTGCAATTTTTATAATTGCAAAAGGGTGATCTTTACTAACAATCACTTTTCCAATCTCATTATCGTTTATTTTAATAGTTTCGTTATTGTGAAGTATGCCACTAATAATTTCTATTGGAAATAATCTTTTTGAAAGTTTATTTTTTAGTTTTATTCTTGCTGTATTTTCTTGCCCTATATAGCAACCTTTTTTAAAATCTATTCCATTTAATTCTTCAAAATTACATTCAATGGCAAAAATCTTATTTTGTAAAAAATCTGTGTTTTGTTGAAAAATTCCCAGATCAAAACTTAATTTATAGTATTCCTGTTTATCTGAAGATTTTAATTCTAATTTTTTTAATGACAAATATAATTTTTCTAAATTTATAATCATTCTTGCTCCTAGCTCCTTATATCTTGGATCTAAAATAATCGGATCTTCTTTATATTTAATTGTACTACCTTCTTTATTTTCAGCTTTTTCAAATGATAAAAATTTGTCTTTACTTATTGCTGCCACAACAAATTCATTACTTAAATTTAATATTTCTACTTTAGATCTGAGTTTGTATAAATTAAGTTGATCAAATAGTTTGTCTATATTTTTTTTTTCAGAGTCAATCAAATAGCCATTTTTATGTTTTACAACTATAAAATCAAATAGGTATTTTCCTTGAGGGGTTAATAAAGATGCAAAACAGCTAGAACTATCAGTTACTTTATTTATATCGTTTGTAATTAAATTTTGTAGAAATTCATTTGAATCTTTTCCACTAATATAAAGTATTCCACGATCTTCCAAAATATACACTTTATTATTATTCATAATTGATTGTTATTAATTTATAATATAATTACTTTTCTAGTAAATGTTAGACCTCATAATAAAAAATGGCTTATGTTTTGTTGATGGAAAACTTCA
>MDTG01446082.1_pt1 | contig 27458 bp, 28 predicted proteins | sample 811421 | NCBI WGS metagenome assembly MDTG01 (sample SAMN05326645, study PRJNA326480) | marine metagenome | isolation source: seawater | place: Pacific Ocean: South East | collected 2011
AATTGCTGAATCGTTATCATCGCAATCTCCGTCTGCTACTGTATAGCCATCGCCATCGACATCTTCTGGTGAGTAAACGGAAATCATAAACTCACCTGCGTTACCACCATATTCTCCAACTCTTATATAATAAGTAGTACCTGCTGTTAAATCTGTTAAATCTAAGATAGACATTAAGCTTCCATAAGCAGTATCTTGGCCGTCATCATCACAGCCAACAACGTTAGTGGCTGGGCAATCTGAATAAACAGACACAATAGAATCATCCATACTTGAACCATCCATAACTCTTGTTTCTACGATTGCATTTGTTCCGGTAGCTACAAAGCTATAGAATACATCACTTTGGTTTGCGCTAGAGAAAGAACATGAAAAACCACCTAATCCAGAGTCTGTTGCTCCTGTGTAATCAGCAGTCATAGCATTCTCTTCAAATGTGGTACCTACAGTTAACATGATAGCACCAGTGCAATCATCATTGTCAGGAGCTACGAAAGCATCTGATCCATCACAATCTTCATCTATGCCATTTCCTGGTATGTCTGTTGCTCCTGGGTTAATTGCTGCGTTCGTATCGTCACAATCGTCTTCTGCCAAGTAGCCATCTTCATCAACATCTATAGCATCAGAACCATCACAATCTTGGTCTATACCATCATTTGGTATATCCTCTGCTCCTGGGTTGATGGCAGAATCGTTATCGTCGCAATCTCCGTCTGCTATCGAATAGCCATCACCATCGGCATCCTCGTTTGTAACACAGGTAAGGCTTAGGTCAAAATTACCTGAACTAGCATTCCACCCACTTACATAAATATAGTATGTTGTACCTGCAACTGATTCAAATTCAAACTCCGATGTATTACCTGAACATCCTGAACCATCATCATTATTACCCACACAAGTAAGAGCTCCACAACCACCTGAATAAACGGTTATTTCTGTATCAAAATCTGCCGAACTACAAGTCGAAGCCGTTACTGTATCTCCAGTTCCTGTAAAGATATACCATACTCCTGCTGAACCTGAGTTTGATCCACAACCATCTCCTGCTACTCCATCTCCATCTGTCGCACCTACGTTTGTTCCGCTTAAAGTATCTCCACAAGCTATTGCTGTTGCTGCTGAACATAAATCGTTACCTGGTGCACTATATTCAACTACTCCATCACAGTTTTCATCTACATCATTATCAGGAATTTCACTAACTCCTGGGTTTATTGCTGCATTTGTATCATCGCAATCCCCTTGTGCTATGGTATAACCATCCGAATCATCATCAACGTCTTGGTCTATTAATAATTGAACAGAAGCCGAAAGACACACATCTTCAGCAGTACAGGTCTCATCTACATATAAATGTACGCGATAGCTGTCTGCTCCTAATGCTAATGTAAAAGGTCCATATCCAAAACCTACAACAGTATTGTCTACAGTTGTTACAGTCATAAAAGAAGATGAGCCTGATGTAAACTCGAAATCACCTGCTACGGTAGTGGAAAATTCTGTATACTCACCAGAATAGTTGCAGCTAGTAACTTGTACAGCTGTTCCATCTGCAGGAATTACATCACCACTACTAAAAGCAGTAGTTGCAATACATTGCGCATTACTTTGCCAACTAAAACAGACAAAGGCAGCTAATAGAATAAATTTGATCAACGGGGCGTTACGGAAAGTAAATTTTTCAGTCATTGATAATGGTTATTTGTTAGTATTAGCCACAACACATTAGACTGAGCAGAATGATATTTAGTGTCCATAGGAACACTAAAAAAACTGCTTATTTACGGTTAGAATTAGAGCGATTGTTTGCTATTAATCACTTCTAGAACGGTTGGTTAAACCTTCATAAAACTAATCAAAAAAAAATGTTAAAAAAAAATGATTTATATTATTCGATGAAATACAGATAAAATGGTATCAGTAACATTTTTAGAAATAAAATAAATTAATCATAATAATTACTACAAAAGTTTGTTTATTCTTCATTTTTTTAGCTAAAAACCAAAAACAATCAATTAACAACCAACTTCTTAACCATTGTTTTACCTTGAGATTTAAACTCCACAAAGTAAGTACCCTCACTTAGCATATCATCCGTATCAATATTTATTGTACTACCTCCTGTATATCCACTAACAGAATACAACTTAGACCCTAATATGTTGTATATAGAAACATTAAGATCATCCATACCCAATGGAATATTTATATAAAACTTACCTAGATGAATTGGGTTGGGATATAGCAATATCTCATCTAAATCACTATTACTAATGGATAATGTTTCGACAACAAAAATAATTTTAAAACGATTACTAGCAATCGACTCAGCAATACCAGAATCAATTGAATAGTCGTAATTTATTGTTCCATTTTGTGGAATTTCAGTACTAGCACCCGTGTAATTATCGTAAAGAAATGCAACAGCATCTTGCATAGAAATACCTTCTCCCACTATTGTATAGTTAGTATTTCGGTAGGTATTAACCTCTAGCTGAATTTCTTCTTGATCTACTGGAGCTGCTCTACTTTCTATACTCAGTAATACACCGTTGTTATTAATTGAAAAATTTTCGTCAAGATTTGTAATATCTGGAGCATCATTGGCATCGACATCATTATTACCATTAGTGTCAAACAAAATCAACACTCCATCTGCAGCGGTTTCGTTATTTACTAAAGCACTACTTTCGTAAAGTGATAATCGTAATTGCCCTAGACTTGTTAAATCATTTGCTGGTGAAACTGATGTAATTTCAATATTTACATTTTCATAGCTCCTCCCTGAGTTTCTCACATGAGGTTTAATATGAATAAATAGAAGTAAAAATGTGAACGTAAAGATGATATAATGTGAATTCTTCATTATGCCAAAATATTAGTTGATTACAAAAAATACCATAACCAACATTTAAAATGAAGAAGTAGAAATTGTAGATAGAGCAAACTTATTAATGTAAACTTAATCAAAATTTGCACATCAACAAAAGTGATTTATTTTATAAAAATTTAGGAACTAAAATTAAAAATATAAATTTGAGTACTTATCTCAATTAAAAATGAAAAAAGTCTCATCCGTTGAAGAATACATAGAAGTGAATGCGCACTTTGCTGAAGAGCTTACTATTCTCCGTGATATCCTTAACTCTACAGAATTAGAAGAAACCCTTAAATGGAGTGCTCCTACTTATACATTAAATAGTAAAAACGTTATTGGCTTAGGCGCTTTTAAACATCATTTTGGCATATGGTTTTTTCAAGGTGTATTTTTAAAAGATGATGCCAACCTACTTATCAACGCTCAAGAAAACAAGACCAAAGCTTTACGGCAAATGCGGTTTGAATCTAAAGCGGATATCAACAAGAGTGCGGTTTTAAATTATGTAAAGGAAGCTATTGAAAATCAACGTTTAGGCAAAGAAATGAAACCTCAACGTAATACGAAGCCAGTAGTAATTCCACAAGAATTAGAAAATGTCTTATCAAAAAATAATGAGCTAAAACAAGCTTTTGAAAAGCTGTCAGCATCATGTAAGCGCGAATATTGTGAACACATATCTGAAGCCAAAAGAGAAGCTACCAAAACTAAACGCTTAGAGAAAATTATTCCTATGATTTTGGAACAAAAAGGCTTGCATGATAAATATAAAAATTGTTAAACCAATCACTATAAAACAAAAATGCCACTCTTTTATGAGTGGCATTTTATTTTTATCTATTCCCAGCTTACTTTACTTTGGCTGGTTCGTTTAGCTTTTTACTCATTTCCATTGAAATTGCAGAGCGATCAAATTTAATTTTACCAGCTAACGTTTCTATAACGCAACTGTTATCCTTATCGTTTAACTCTACAACTTTGCCGTGCATTCCGCTTTTGGTAATGATACGATCACCACGTTTCAATTCGCTAGCAAACTTTTTTTCTTGTTTCTGACGTTTCATTTGTGGTGCAATCATAAAGAAATACATCACAGCGAAAATGGCTATAAATGGTAAAAATGAACCTAATCCTTCCATATTAAATATTAGTCGTGGTTATGCCCTTCGTGACCAGGCTTAGTCGATGTTTTTTTTGCGTTAAGCATTGGATTTGTTGGTGTAGCACTCTGTGCTGCTGCCTTTCTTTCTGCTGCTTTTTTTGCTGCTTCAGGGTTATTTACATTTGCTGTAATTTTAACAACCTCAGTACCTTTTTCTGTATTAGAAGTAATTGTTAAAGACTTTGTTACTTTACCATTTCCTTTACCATTAAACTTCACAGTAAACTCACCTGTTTCTCCTGGAGCAACTTCTCTTGTATAATTAGAAGGTACAGTACAACCACATGTACTCTTAATATTGCTTACTACAAGCATAGAGTTACCTGTGTTTGTATACTTAAAAATTGTTTCTACTGGAGTACCATTTTCAATTGTACCAAAATCGTGTACAGTTTTATCTAAATTCATTACTGGGAAGTTACCAGCATTGGCATCTCTCTCTGCAGCAACAGCTACATTTTCTGAATTTACTTTACTAGCTGCATCTTCTTTACATGAAGTAAAAGCTACCATGCATAATGCACTAAATCCTAGGATAATCTTTTTCATTACTTATATTTTAATTAATACTATTGATTTTCTAAGTTCCCAAAGGTAATAATTATTCCCAGCAATTAAAACTTTTAGAATGCCCTTAACAAGTTTACGAAAGAAATATATTACACAACCTATTACATTAAACCTCTTCCTGTTTTAGGATGTAAGGCTTTGGATTGATATTCTTTTACGATTTTGTCTAGTATACCATTGATGAATAAGCTACTTTTTGGCGTTGAGTATTCTTTAGCTATTTCTAGGTATTCGTTAATGGTTACCTTATGTGGAATAGATGGGAATTTTTGAAACTCACACAATGCCATTTTCAATAGCAGACCATCTAAACTAGCCAAACGTTCGGTATCCCAATTTGTAGTTTTTTTAGAGATCTCTTCTGAAAATTTAGAGTTATTCAGTATTGTTTTTTTGAATAATTCTTTTGCAAATTCTTTATCGTCTTCGTCCTTATATAAGTCAGGAATTAACTTGGTTTCTGGTGAAGTAAGTTTTATTTTGCCTAACACTTTTAAAAGCACTGTGTTTACCACAGGGAAATCATCTACCCAAGTAAGTTTTTTATCTTCAAAATAATCATAAAGCTTTTCGTTTGGAGCTATAATTTCCGTGTAAACATCTATAATAAATCTCTTATCAGTTTTTAAATCTGTTTCAGAATTACTTATGTAATCTTCATAGAGTTTACTGTTTTTAATCTCTTTAAAAAGAATATCTACATACTCAAAATCGAGATCCCAAAAGTTTAATTTTCGTTTTGAAATAACCTCTTGCAGCATTTTATTATCACTAATAATATTTAGCAACAAATTATCCTGAAACTTGGTGTTTGGATTTCTGTCTGAGTCTGAACCTAATAACTTTTTCTGAAGTTTTTCATTATAGTCCTTACTCTTTTTGTGCAGCTCTGTGAGCAAAGCTAGGATAGAGAAGTATAAATCTAACATGCCTTCTAAACTGTGCATTAAAAACTTTTCGTCTTTTGCCAAATCATCACTTTCATGGCCTTTAAAAGCATACAACGATTGCATTACTTTTATTCTAATGTGTCTTCTGTTAAGCATGTATACAGAACTGCTTTATATAGGTTACTAAAAAAGGTGAATCGTGTTCCGATTCACCTTGCAAAAATACTATTATTTAAGTCGTAAAAAAATTATTTAGAATTTTCTCTTTTACGAGTTTCTATACGCTCTCTTGCTATATTTAATGCTGCTGTATTGGTTGTAAGATTGTTAACTTTAGCATTATCTAAAATTTCTAGCGTAGTATTATAAATATTTTCCGTTTTACGCATTATTTCTTGTCTGTCGTAATTTTCTAATTCTGCATAAACATTAATAATTCCGCCTGCATTAATTAAAAAATCTGGTGCGTAAACAATACCTCTTTCTTGTAAAATTCTACCGTGCTTATCCTCTTGTGCTAATTGGTTGTTTGCAGCACCTGCAACAATATCAGCTTGTAATCTGTAAATCGTATCATCATTTATGGTAGCTCCCAAAGCACAAGGTGCATAAATATCCATAGGCTCACTATAAATATCATTACCACCATATATAGTTGCGCCATACTTAGAACGTATTTCTTCTAAACGTTCTTGATTGATATCTGCAATAGTAACTTTTGCACCTTCATTAATAAGATGTTCCACAAGCGCTTCACCAACATGACCAATACCTTGTACGTATACCGATTTGTCTTCTAACACATCAGAACCGTATTTGAATTTTGCTGCAGCTTTCATACCCATAAATACTCCGTAAGCTGTAATTGGCGAAGGGTTGCCAGCACCACCTTTACTTTCTGAAATACCTGTAACATAAGGAGTTACTTCTCTTACTGTATCCATATCTTCGGTTGTCATACCTACATCTTCAGCGGTAATATATTTACCACTTAAAGAGTGTACAAACTCACCAAAACGACGCATCAATTCAGGTGTTTTTTGCGTTTTTGCATCTCCTATGATGACTGCTTTACCACCACCAAGATTTAATCCTGTTATAGCAGATTTAAAAGTCATACCACGAGAAAGGCGCAGCACATCGTTAAGTGCTTCCCACTCGTTGCTATAATTCCACATTCTGGTACCTCCTAAAGCAGGACCTAAAACAGTATTGTGAATACCAATTATAGCTTTTAAACCAGTATCTTTGTCGTTGCAGAAAACGATTTGTTCGTGGTCATCAAATGAAACCTGACCAAATACAGGATCTGCTTTTGCAAGTTCCTTAGAACTTATTAATTCTGAAGTCATTATTGATTAAGATTTAAGGCTGTTTGAAAATTATTTAAAAACAGCGTGCAAAAATAAATTATAATTAGAGGATTAGCAAAATATTAACGTCAAAATAAGATTATCATAATACTTTTGACCGACCAAATGCAATATGAAAGCACTAAAACATCTAAATAAATACTTTTACAAATACAGATATCGATTAATTATTGGTGTAATCATCACCATAGTTTCTAAAATATTTGTCTTATTCACACCTCGTTTTGTTGGCGATTCTATCAATATCATCTCAGACAGACTAGACGGTAAAATCACATATGAAGTATTTAAAACAGACCTCATTACAAATGTTTTATTGATTATTGGTGCTGCTGTTGTTGCTGGTGTATTCACTTTTTTAATGCGACAAACCATTATCAATGTCTCTAGGTACATTGAATATGACTTAAAAAATGAAATCTATCATCACTATCAAGTTCTGTCTCTAAGTTTTTATAAATCTAACCGAACTGGAGATCTAATGAACCGTATTAGTGAAGATGTCGGTAAGGTACGTATGTATGTAGGTCCTGCATTAATGTATACCATTAATACTATTACTTTATTTACAGTAGCTATTATTTATATGGTGAATACAGCACCAAAGCTAACAATGTATACGCTATTGCCTTTACCTATTTTATCGGTATCTATTTATAAACTAAGTAGATTGATTAATAAACGTAGTACCATTGTTCAACAATCGTTATCAACACTGTCTACTTATGCTCAAGAAACCTTTAGTGGAATTTCAGTTATAAAATCATATGGTATAGAGCCAAAAACTAATTCTGAATTCGAAGGACTTTCTGCTGAAAACCGTCAAAAACAAATTAACCTTACCAAGGTACAGGCACTCTTTTTTCCTTTAATGATTCTATTGATTGGTGTTAGCAACCTCATCGTTATATATGTTGGAGGAATGCAATATATGAATGGTGAAATTGAAAATATTGGTACCATAGCTGAGTTCATCATATACGTAAATATGCTTACTTGGCCTGTTGCTACGGTTGGATGGGTAACTTCCTTGGTACAACAAGCAGAAGCCTCACAAGAACGTATTAATGAGTTTCTAAAAACCGAGCCCGAAATTAAGAATACCGTAAATGAACTTACACCTATTAAAGGAGATATCGAATTTAAGAATGTTTCCTTTGTTTACCCAGACACTAATATTGAAGCTTTAAAAGACGTTAGTTTCACATTAAAATCAGGTAAAACCTTAGCCATATTAGGTAAAACAGGTTCTGGAAAATCAACAATCCTAGACCTCATTGGCAGACTTTACGACATTGATAATGGCAGTATTTTAATTGATAACAAAAAAATATCAGAGCTTAATCTGTATAGTCTAAGAGAAAGTATTGGTTATGTTCCTCAAGATGCATTTTTGTTTTCAGATACTATAAAAAACAACATTAAGTTTGGTAAGGAAGATGCCACTGATGATGAGGTCATTGAAGCTGCAAAAGATGCTAAAGTTCATAAAAACATCATAGGTTTTAGTAAAGGTTACGATACAGTTTTAGGTGAACGTGGCATAACACTTTCTGGTGGACAGAAACAACGTGTATCAATTGCAAGAGCAATTATCAAAAAGCCAGAAATTCTTCTGTTTGACGACTGTTTATCTGCCGTAGATACAGAAACCGAAGAAAAAATTCTTAAAAATTTAGTACGACTCACTAAAGATAAAACTACAATCATTGTTAGTCATCGTGTATCCTCTGCAAAAAATGCAGACCAAATAATTGTATTAGAAGATGGTAAGGTTATACAGACCGGAAATCATGAAAATCTTATCAATGTTGATGGCTATTATAAGGAGCTTTATACAAAGCAACTCTCGGAAAAAGAAATGCAATAAATTATTTGTCAGTTTACTTTTTTTTCAGATTTTTGATTTTAAATTAAAAAAAGATTGATTTATGAGCGATTATGAAATGACGGATAAAGAAGAAATTTATTCTAAAGTTTTACGCGCAGGCAGACGAACTTATTTCTTTGATGTAAGAGCTACAAAAGCAGGAGACTACTACCTAACCATTACCGAAAGCAAAAAATTTACTAACGACGACGGGTCTTATCACTACAAGAAGCACAAAATTTATCTATACAAAGAAGATTTTTCTGAGTTTAGAGAAATTTTAGCTGAAATGACAGATTATATCGTCAATGAAAAAGGAGAAGAGGTCATCAGCGAGCGTCACCAAAGAGATTTTAAACGCGAAGATGATTTTGTTGCTCAAGAGGCAAAAACATCACAAGACTTAAACGGAACTGAAAGTTTCACCGACATAAGTTTCGACGATATTTAGAATTAACTTCTATTAAATAAAAAAACCGTTACACATTGTAACGGTTTTTTTTGCTTTAAATATTACTTCAAAATAATTTATTAAGACACCTGAGAGCCATTTTTTACCTTATGCTCTGGTTGTAATAAAAAGACGTCATTCTCTTTTACAGCACCAACAACAAGGCACTCACTCATAAAATTGGCGATTTGCTTTTTTGGAAAATTCACAACAGCTATAATCTGACGGTTTTCTATATCTTCTTTTGTGTACTGTGTAGTAATTTGAGCAGAAGATTTTCTAACACCTAAGTCACCAAAATCTATAGTTAGCTGGTAAGCTGGCTTTCTGGCATTGGGAAAATCGTTAACCTCTATAACAGTTCCTACTCTTAAATCTACCTTTGTAAAGTCTTCAAATGTTATTATATTATCCATGCGATAAAATTAATAATTCTTATTATAAAATAATGGCATTAACACCATCAAATATGTTGCCTTTGGGTACAATAGCTCCAAACTTTAACTTAGTGGATACTAAAGACAATGAAACAAAATCACTAACCCAACTAAAAGGCAACAAAGGCACTTTAGTTATGTTTATTTGTAATCACTGCCCTTTTGTTATTCATGTAAATGCAGCATTAGTAAAATTAGCTAATGACTATAAAACTAAAGGTGTCAATTGCATTGCTATTTCTAGTAATGATGTAGAAAATTATCCACAGGATAGTCCTGATAAAATGAAAATCCATGCTGAAGAAAACCACTACCCTTTTCCGTATTTATATGATGAAACACAAGAAGTAGCAAAGGCTTATGATGCTGCATGCACACCAGATTTTTTCTTGTTTGATGAGAATTTAGAATTGGTTTATGCTGGACAACTAGATGGATCAAGACCCGGAAATGATATTCCTGTTACTGGTAAAGATTTAAGAGCTGCTATGGATGCACTTTTAAATAATGAAACCATAAACCCAAACCAAAAACCTAGTATGGGTTGTAATATTAAATGGAAATGAACCTAAAACTAGAAACCAAACGCCTCTACCTTAGACCTATCAATGAAGACGATGACCAAGACTTTTTTGAGATGGACTCTAACCCTAAAGTGCATGAATTTTTAGGGAACAATCCTGTAACTTCTATTGAGCAATCTCGTGGTTATATAAAAAGTATTTTACAGCAGTATAAAGATAACGGCGTTGGCCGTTTGGCTATAATCAAAAAAGATACTGGTGAGTTTGTGGGTTGGTCTGGACTAAAATTTGAGCGCGAAGTACGTGAAGAATTTGATTATTATGATTTAGGATACAGACTTAAAGAGAAATTTTGGGGACACGGTTACGCAACTGAAGCTGCAATAGCATCTTTAGATTATGGCTTTAACGATTTAAAACTAAAAGAAATTTGTGCTGCTGCTTATGCCAAGCATACGGTTTCTAATATAATTCTAAAGAAAATAGGCTTGAAACCATCAGGCACATTCACCTTCGACAATGAACTTTGTAATTGGTATGTCTTACAAAATCCAAATCTATAAATAACAAAACCCCTTATTTCTAAGGGGTTTTGCAATCAATCAAAAACTTGTCTAAACCATATATAATGAATTTAATTTATTATTGTTGTTGTAGTTTAAAGTTAATTGGTATACTATAAGGAACACCTACTGGTTTGTTACGTTGTTTACCTGGTTCCATTTTTGGCAGTAAGCTTATAATACGTTCTGCTTCTTTTTCTAATAAATCATTAGGTCCACGTGTTTGAATTTTAGCTACTTTACCATGCTTATCTATTAAGAAGAATACAAATACTCTACCTTGAATATCAAGTTCTGCTGCTGCTTCAGGATATCTAAAGTGCTCATGCAAGTGTTCTTGCATTTTTCTTTGGAAACAAGCCTTTAACTCGGCATTATTACCTGTACATCCTGGAAATTGAGGTACTTTTTCGATAACCGCAAATGGTACTTCTATATCTTCCTCTACTTCTTCTACTTCTACGTCTTCAACGCTTACTACACGTTCTTCTATGATATCGTCTTGTCCTATCTCACTACTTTCAATAACTGTTTCTTCTATTTCATCAACGTTTTCTACTACAGTTATAGCTTCAGAAACTATCGTTTTTTGTGGTGGAGGTGGCGGTGGAATATTAATAGTCGTAATAGGAATATCTTCTTCCAACTGCTCTGTCAACATTAAGACATCAACCTTAGTTGTCTCTGTTTCGTAAGTCTTATGTTCTAATCCTAAGTATGTAAGGAGTAACATTACGTTTAAGCCAACAGCAAAATATAAACTGCTGTTTCGACCTACATTGGCTCTTGGGTTCTTCTTTAGTTCCATGACGTTTAATTTTATAGTATAAAGTTACCCATCATAAAGCGTAAAACATATGACATTTATCATGTTTGAAATTAACCCACTATTTTAACATTTTAGAGATTGTCTAACTGGTTATCATTACCATCTTCACTAATGGTCCAGAAGAAGCCGACAAAAAAGAACTGATCTTGAGCTGGCTTTAAAGCTCTGCGATTAAACTGTCCATTAATATCAGCAGTATTGGCATATTGATAACCGTTTACATTATTAAACCCTAAAACATTATTTACAGAGAAATACAATATCTTTTGCTGATCTAGTAAGTAAGCCCAATTAACACTCAAGCTATTAAAGGACTTTGTACGTTCACCCAAAAATTCGTTTGTATTAGGATTAGTATAAGGCCTTCCTGAAGAAAAGCCATAACTAAGCCCTACCTGACTTTTCCAACTGTCTATCCAATATTTACCAACAATAGATAAATTATGATTTGTAGCATATCCTGGCTGCGCTGATGTTTCAAAATTTCTATAGTTACGCTCAGTATCTAAATAGGAATAACTTACCCAATAATCTAGATTTTTAATACTTGTGTTATCTCTCCAAAATACATCCAATCCTTGCGCATAACCATCTCCATTAGAATTGTAATTGCTATCAAATGATGTCATTTCTGTATCAAACTTCACTAAGTTATCATAGTCTTTTCTATAGGCTTCTGCTCTGAAAATTTTACCATCATTGACGTATTGGTAGTTTAATATGTAGTGAGACGTTTTTTCAGCCTTTAAATCCTGATTAAACTTTAATATTGAACTATTAGGATTTTGGTAAAAGTTACCATAAGCTAAAGACATTTGTCCGTTTTTAGAAGTTTTGTAAGCCAAGGCAGCTCTTGGTGAAATATCTAGATCACTAAATATTGAACTGTAATCTGCGCGTAATCCTACTTTTAAAGCTAAATCTTTTGAAAATATTAAATCTGCTTCAGCAAAACCTGCTGTTATGTTGTTATCAAAGCCATAAGTTAAGTCTACTGTTTCTTCTTTATAGTCTTCATTAAAATCTGTAATAAACTGCTCTACTCCAAAATTTAACTTAAATCTACTATTAAATCGCTTCTTTAATTTCAGTTTTATATGAGCTGAGTTTTCAGAATTTTCAATATCACTTGTCATAACTCCTATGTCATTCTTAGCATATGTGTAACTCAAACCCGAACTCAAGGTCCAGTTATTTTCCAAAATTCCTTTATATGATGTATTAAGATAGAAGTTGTTATTGTTCAATTTAAAATCTAAACCTTCATCTAGATTAATATCCTCTTGAGTTAATTGAAATTTAGCCGTATCAAAAGCGGCATAAAATTTTAGCATACCATTGTTAAGACGATATCTATAAACCATTTCGCCTTGCGCTCCTTGATATGGTGTCTCCCACTCATTTCTATCTTTAAAAACCGCTAAATAAGGCGCTAGATTAATATAGTTTGCATTAAAACTTAGCGAAGAACGTTCCCATTTTTGGGTATTTCCTAGAGCCGCACCAACAGTCATTAAACCAATATCTGTTTTCTCCTGAACTGGCTCATCAATAGTATTTAGCAATAAAACACTAGATAATGCCTGACCAAATTCAGAAGAATAACCACCTGTTGAAAACGTAATACCATCAAATAAAAATGGCGAATAGCGTCCTCGAGTCGGAATATTGTTTGCTGTTGGTGAATACGGAGTAAATACCCTAATACCATCAATAAAAATTTGCGTTTCGTCGGCATTACCACCACGCACAAACAAACGTCCATCCTCAGACACATTAGAAGTTCCTGGCAAGGTTTGCAATGCACCAACAAAATCGCCTAGCGCGCTTGCTGTAGTCACAACGTCCAAAGGTTTTAAAACAGAAACTTTACTATTGTCGTTAGCTTCAAACGTACCTGCACTCAAAACCACAGCATCTAAAGATTCTACATCTTCCCTAAGAATAATGGTAATGTTAGTAAATTTTGAAACATCATCTACAATGGTTTTCGTCTCGTAAGACAAAAATGAAACCACCAAGGCTTGTGTTCCTGTTTCCTCTGTTGTAAAGGAAAATTGCCCTTCAACATTTGATGTTGCTCCATCATAAGTTCCATCCAAATAAATATTAGCCCCTTCAATAGGTTGATTTTTGTTGTCCAATACTTTTCCAGAAATTGTGGTTTGAGCATAACTTAGGTTGATGAGACCTAAAACTATTAGCGTAATTAACTTGTTCATTTTTTGATTGATTTGATTTGTTCTTTTGTTTCTCCGACGAAACTTTTAGTAAAGTCGGATTGATGAGACAAACTTCAATCATTCTTATTGTTAACTAAATTCTATTTTACCGAGTTGTAAATTTTAAAGGACGAATTGAATATTTTTAATTAATTTCAAATCATGAAACTAACCAACACCGAAAAACAATTCAGTATTCTATTTTTTGTAATTGTGCTCTTTGAAATCATTACAGGAAGTACAGAAAATCTTCAAATAGCACACTATATTGCAAAACCTGCTATAGTTATTAGCTTAATGTTTTTATTTATAAAAACATCTGAAGGCATTTCAAAATCCATAAAACGTATTACGCTTCTAGCTTTGGGATTTTCGGTTTTGGGAGATATTCTTTTAATGTTTGTAGATCAATCACCTCACTTTTTTACGGTTGGGTTGGTCGCTTTCCTTCTAGCTCACATTATGTATATTGTGGTGTTTTTAAGACACAGAAATAAACAAAAATCTATCCTTAGCTTTGTGATACTACTATTAGTCTATGCTTCAGGATTATTCTATTTATTAAAAGATGGTTTGGGAGAAATGCTTGTGCCTGTAATTATATACATGATTGTGATTTTAAGCATGGCGACCTCGGCTTTTATGAGAAAAGGAATTGTAAACAGCAGTAGCTACAATCTGGTTTTTATTGGAGCCATTTTCTTTATGATTTCCGACAGTATTTTAGCTTTAAATAAATTTTACCAGCCAATTCCTTTCTCTAACATCAGTATTATGCTTACCTATGCTTTAGCACAATATTTAATTGTTTTAGGAATTTTAAAACTGAAAAAACACTAAATTTTACTTTTTAAATGGTCTAATTATTAGACGTGCTGCTTTATCAAAGTTGATGTAATTATACGTCCAATTAAAGAACACAATCACCCTGTTTCTAAAGCCTACTAAAGACATGAGGTGTACAAACATCCAAATAAACCAAGCGAAGAATCCACCAAACTTATAGGGTTTTAAATCTACAACGGCTTTATTTCTTCCAATGGTAGCCATAGAACCTTTATCAAAATACTTAAAAGACTTCATTGGCTTCTTTTCTATTAATTTCAATAAATTTTTTCCTAAAAGTTTCCCTTGCTGTATGGCTGGTTGCGCCACTTGCGGATGACCTTTTGGATAATCTTCGGAAGTCATAAGCGCAATATCACCGATAGCAAAAATATTTTCATAACCTTCTACCTGATTAAACTCGTTTACCTTATATCTGTTAGCACGCTCTACCAAAGCAGAAGCATTTAAGCCTCCTACTGGCGCACCTGTAACGCCTGCCGCCCAAATTAAGGTTTCGGATTGCATTTTTAAATCTGAGTTAGTAGTAACATCCAAACCATTATAATCTGTAACAAGTGTGTTACAATGTACTTTTACACCTAGAGCTTTTAAAAATTTTGTTGCCTTTTCAGAAGCATGCTCGCTCATAGGAGGCAATACTCTTGGAGATCCTTCTAATAAGTGAATATGCATATCACTTGGATTAAGATCACGATAATCCCTTGGTAAAATATTATTTTTCAGTTCTGCTATAGCACCAGCCAATTCCACTCCTGTTGGTCCGCCTCCAACAATAACAAAATTAAGGTAAGCTTCACGCTCTGCTTTGGTATTTGCTATGGCAGCCTTTTCAAAGTTCTGAAGAATTAAACTCCTAATATTTAGTGCTTGCGGCACTGTTTTCATAGGCATACTATTTGCTCCAATGTCTTTATTACCAAAAAAATTGGTTTTGGTTCCTGTGGCTAACACCAAATAGTCGTAAAACAAATCACCAATGGTGGTTTTTATCGTATTGTTTTCTGGTTGAATTTCGTTAACCTCTGCCAATCTAAAAAATGTAGTTTTATGTTTTTTTATAATTTTCCGTAATGGATAGGCTATTGAATCTGGCTCTAATCCAGAACTAGATACCTGATATAAAAGCGGTTGAAACGTATGATAGTTATGTTTATCAATTAGTACAACTTGAAGATTTTTATTCGCTAAGGTTTTTGCTAAATTTATGCCAGCAAAACCACCACCAACAATGACAATTCTTGGCAGGTTAGATTCAGGAATATTCATAGAAAATATAGGTTGAATTATGCTTACAAAGATACGATTTAAGGTGTGGAAATGATACTTTATTAATATTTGTGTAACAATAATTAAATAATAGCTACATATAGTTAACTAACCAAATGAGTAATTGAACAAAGAACTTGAACATAGTTTTGTAGAGCAGTTGCAAAAGCATCAAAACATTGTACATAAGGTATGCCGTTTGTATACCAACAATGCTGATGCGCATAACGATTTGTTTCAGGAGATAACCATACAACTATGGAAAGCCTATCCTAAGTTTAGAGGAGATTCTAAATTTAGTACATGGATGTATCGTGTTGGATTGAATACAGCCATTACACTGTACAGAAAATCGAAACGACGTATCAACACACAGGAGTTTGATAGTGTTCAATTTAAAATTAAGGCAGAACCGTACGATGATACAGAAGAACAACAGCTGAAGCTTATGTACCAAGCCGTACAACAACTAAACGATATTGAAAAAGCCTTAGTCTTTTTGTATTTAGAAGATAAGGACTATAGAGAAATAAGTGAGACATTAGGTATTACCGAAGTCAATGCACGCGTTAAAATGAACCGTGTAAAAAAGAAATTAAAAACAATATTAAATCCGTAAACTTATGGATGAATTAGAATTATTAAAGAGGGACTGGAATAAAGGAACGGATAAGTTTAAGAACTATTCAGATTCTGATATTTATCCAATGTTGCATAAAAAATCATCATCTATTGTAAAAACCTTGTTTTACATTAGTGTTGCAGAGCTAGTGTTTTGGCTGCTTATTAGTTATGTCCCTTATGCCTTTTCAGATAAAATGCGAGCAAAATTAGAGACCAGCTACGAAAACCCTCTTTTTACAGGATTAACAATTTTTGGTTTTGCAGTCATTGGTTTGTTTGTATATCTACTTTACAAATCTCACAAATCCATATCTTCTACTGACAGTGCAAAAAAATTAATGGAAAACATCCTAAGAACAAGAAAAGTTATTAAGTATTATGTGCTTTATAACCTTATTATGATTTTTATTACCATACCGCTTTCTCTGTATTTCGAATTCAATCAAAACCTAGAGTTCCACGATCAGGTCGCAGCTTTTGATGCTACGCAAATGACTATTTTAGTAGCTATAACCATATTAGTAACAGCAATATTCCTTGGAGTTATCTGGTTATTTTACAAGCTGCTTTATGGTATTCTTTTGAAGCGTTTGAACAGAAATTATAACGAGCTTAAAAAACTAGAAGTTTAGTTAGACCATTAGAGTTTTAGACTAATTAAAATTTTAGACATTAATAAACAGGGTCTACTGTCTACTGTCTACTGTCTACTGTCTACTGTCTACTGTCTACTGAACACTGTCTACTGTCTACTGCCTACTAAAATCACCAATCACGCAGTTTATTTAACCGTTCTTGTTCTTCTAATTCTTCTTGTGGAATTACCTTTAAAAATGAAGGATGCTGCTCAATGGCATACTCAATTTTTTCAACAATTTCTGCTATCGATTCATTCTCGTAGTCTATGTCTAAAGGCTCTTTTACTTCAAAAGTTTGATAGATATTTTTCTTTTTGATGCGCAATCCTTTTTTATCAAAAGAACGTCTAAAACCATCAATAACAATAGGAACCACCAAAGGCTTATACGTTTTTATAATATGCGCTGTCCCTTTTCTAATAGGTTTAAAAGGTGTTGTTGTTCCTTGTGGAAATGTAACTACCCAACCATCATCTAATGCGCGTTTTATAGCTGTAATATCGCTCATTTTTACCTGGCGATTTACATCTTTACCTTGTGAGCGCCATGTACGCTCTATACTAATAGAACCTGTGTAAGCAAAAATCTTGGGAATTAAACCCGACTTCATGGTTTCCTTAGCCGCTACGTAGTACATGTTTAGCTTAGGATTCCATAAATATCCAACATTTTTTATGTTATCTAATCGTCCGCTAAGGCTTGCATTAAAGACATGAAACATAGCGATAACATCCGCAAAGTATGTTTGATGATTTGAGATAAAAAGCACGTTGGTATCTGGTAAGTTTTTTATGATTTCAGAACCTTCAATCTGTAACTCATTAAAGCCTCTAAAACGTCTGTGCGTTAAAAGACCTAAGATTCTGATTAACCATTTTTTTACCCAAAGTATATGTCCGAAAGGATTTTTTTTAAATAATCCCATTTAAGTTTTCGTATTTATGAATGACAAAAGTAACAAATAAGATAATTTATAAAACTTGTTTTAACAAGTCTTTTATTTCACCGAGCATCATAGCAGTTGCTCCCCAAACAATATGACCATTCAATTTAAAGGCTGGCACATCTACCCTAACATTTAAAGACGTCTGTACATTGGTGGTAATGATATTGTCGTCATTTAAAAAATCCTGAAGGTGAATTTCGAGAATATCCTCTACTTCATCATCTTGTTTTATAAACTCAGGAGTGGTATCCATCAATCCTAAGTAAGGATGCACCATAAAATTACTTGGCGGTATGTACAAAGGCGAAATGGTCTTAATAACATTGACCTTATCCATAGGTACACCAACCTCTTCTTCAGTTTCTCGCAATGCTGTAATCATCAAATTATCATCAGCATCTTCATACTTTCCACCAGGAAACCCAACTTGGTTAGAGTGCACACCTTTGTAGGTCTTTCTTAAAATCAACACCAAGTGTGTTTCTGCTTTTTGGTTTGGGTAAAACAATGCCATAACACCAGCCGTTTTAGCTGTTTTAGCTTTCGCTCTCATCTGTTTAGCTAAATCTATTCGGTAAGGTGGAGACATTTTGGCATGCGATTGTTCGCCAAAAAGCTGGAGATGTTTTACTTTTACTACAGATTCAGAAAACGTATTAAAGTACATTTATGAGATTTCAATTAGTGTTTATTATCGTTCTTTTTTTATGGAACTGTGAAGATAAGCAAACTTCAAAAAATTCTAATACAACGATTGCAAAAGATACAATAACTACAACAGAGAAGCCTGCACCCAAAAAGAAAGTAAAAAAGACATCAGAATTTCCTGTACTTACAGATGACAATGCCATGGAGTTCTTTTTGGAATACGACAAAGAACATAAAGAAGATAAAGTACGACTTACGACAGATTTTGGAGATATAATCATTCAGCTGTACGATAAAACAAAATTCCATAGATCAAACTTCATTTATCTTACTAAACGCAAGTACTTTGATGGTACACAATTTTACAGAGTTGTAAAAGATTTTATAATACAAGGAGGAAGTAGTGATGGCTTAGATTTATACAAAAAACGACGCAAAATCGGCCAATATCTTTTGCCGCCAGACACCAAACGCGGTTATACTCACCAACGTGGCTCAATATCAATGCCAAGTAGCGAAATTGAAAATGCCTACAAACTCGCCTCCCCATTTCAGTTTTTTATTGTGGTAAACAGAGAAAAAGCTAAACATCTCGATGGAGATTACACTGTTTTTGGTGAAGTTATAAGCGGCATGGATGTGGTAGATAGAATTAATGCTGTAAAGACTGATGAAGGCAATTGGCCAGTTGATAATGTTTACATCAGAAAGGTAGAAATTATAGAATAATTAAGAATTCCACTGCGCTATTTTCTTTATCTTGTTTGTCTAAAACTAATATAACTAAAACAATGATTTCTAAAGCATTTAAAGCTACCGTTTTAAGTAGCATTATCCTATTTGCAAGTTGTAAAGAAGAACCAAAAACCGAAGACAAATCAATGACCGAAAATATCCTCCTACAAGAGTGGACAGGACCTTACCAAGGTGTACCTGCTTTTGACAAAATGAATGTTGCTGATGTAAAAGAAGCTGTTGAAAAAGGTATGGAATTGCAATTAGAGGAAATTGATGCCATTGCCAATAACGATGAAGCACCAACTTTTGAAAACACCATCGTCGCCATGGAAAGTGCAGGCAAAACTTTAGACCGTGTTTTTACCTATTATGGTATTTTGTCTAGTAATATGTCTTCACCAGAATTTAGAGAAATACAGGCAGAATTAGCACCAAAACTTTCAGAATTTCGTTCTAAGATTTCTCAAAATGAAAAACTGTTTCAACGCATCAAAACTGTTTATGAAGCATCGCAGAAAAACCCTCTTGAACCACAAGAACAGCGTGTTGTAGATTTAACCTACAAACAGTTCGAAATGAATGGTGCCAACCTTGATGCTGAAAAGAAAAAGCGCTATGCTGAAATTAATAAAGAACTGTCCACACTGTACACTAAGTTTTCTAACAATGTTTTACATGATGAAGAAAACTATGTTACTTATTTAACCAAAGACCAACTTGGTGGTTTGTCTGATGGTTTTATAAAATCGGCTGCAAAAATAGCTTCCGACAAAGGTAAAGATGGTATGTATGCTATTACCAACACACGTTCTTCTATGGATCCGTTCCTTACCTACTCTACCGAACGTGATTTGCGTAAGCAAGTTTGGGGAAATTATTACTCAAGAGGAGATAATGGAGACGAATACGATAATAACAAAATTATTGCCGAAATTTTAAGACTGCGCAAAGAACGTGTTGGATTAATGGGTTATGACAATTATGCTGAGTGGAGACTCCAAGACCGAATGGCTAAAAACCCTGAAAACGCTATGGACTTAATGCTAAAAGTTTGGCCAGCAGCAACCGCAAGAGTTAAGGAAGAAGTTGCAGACATGCAAGCTGTTGCTGATGAACTTGGTGATAACATCACAATAGAACCTTGGGATTATCGCTACTATGCCGAAAAAGTACGCAAAAAGAAATACGATTTAGACAGCGATGAAGTAAAGCAATACCTTCAACTCGATAAGTTAACCGAAGCCATGTTCTTTGTAGCTGGTGAGATTTTCAATTATAAATTTACACCAGTTGAAGAAGGTTCTGTCCCTGTGTTTCATGAAGATGTTAAGGTATGGGAAGTCACTGACAAAGACTCTGGCAAACATATTGGGCTTTGGTACTTAGATCCTTATGCTCGCGAAGGCAAACGCTCTGGAGCTTGGGCAAACACCTATAGAAGCTCAACAACTTTTGAAGGACAAACCAATGTATTAGCATCTAACAACTCTAACTTTGTAAAACCTGCACCAGGCGAAGCTGTTTTAGTCTCTTGGGATGATGCCACAACATTTTTTCATGAGTTTGGCCATGCCTTACACTTCTTTGCTGCAGATGTAAAGTATCCAACATTACAAGGAGGAGTTAGAGATTATACCGAGTTTCAATCGCAACTGTTAGAGCGCTGGTTATCTACCGACAAGGTCATTAATCAGTTCTTAGTACATTACAAAACAGGCGAACCGATTCCTGCTGAATTGGTAGAAAAAATTAAGAAAGCAGCAACTTTTAATCAAGGATTTGGAACAACCGAATATTTAGCCTCTGCTTTAATTGACATGAAATTACACTTAGCAGACCCTACCGATATAGATATTGATAAATTTGAGCGCGAAACCTTAGACGAATTAGGGATGCCAAAAGAATTACCAATGCGTCACAGAACACCACATTTTGGCCATGTTTTTTCTGGTGAAGGCTATGCCACAGCTTACTATGGTTATATGTGGGCAGATGTATTAACCAGCGATGCTTCTGAGGCTTTTAGTGAAGCACCAGATGGTTTTTATGACAAAGGCGTGTCTAAAAAATTAGTAAAGTATTTGTTTGCACCACGCAATGCTATGGATCCTGCTAAGGCATACCGACTATTTAGAGGACGTGATGCTAATATTGAAGCCTTAATGCGCGATAGAGGGTTTCCTGTTCCTAAGAATTAGGATTTTAAAAAATCAATAGCTTAAAAAGCTCAACAAATTAAATCTTTGTTGAGCTTTTTTTTGAGGATTTGTAATTCTTACAAAGCGTTGAGAGCACTTTTTTATTTTTAGATATCCTTTGGTCTTGAGGCCATAAGAACTAATTACAATTGTTCAGCAGCTTTTAATTATTTTTTGTACAAAATTTATTTACTTTTTGTACAAAATATTTCTTATTTTACAGGGTGATATTTTATAACGACAAAGAACTGAGACGTTACCATAACTTACGAGTTCTTAAAGACATTATTAACTATTTTTATTATGGCCATATCCTGTACTATTAATAAAAGGCAGAATAACATCAATCAAACACAAGAGGCTGTTTATCATCTTAAACCTGTGGTAAATCATACCATTGATATTGATGCCCTATCTCAACGTATTAGCGCTAGGTGCTCTCTAACCCAAGCAGATGTTGTTGCATGTCTTAATGCACTTAATCATGAGTTAATGCGTGCGCTTTTAGATGGCGACAAGGTAGATATGGCCTGGATGGGCACTTTTAAAATAGCCTTACAAACAAAGGCGCAATTAGAACCTTGGCTCTGTTCTAAAAACGATATAAAACGTTTTACAGTTAACTACCAGCCTAGTACCGTTCTTAAGAAAAGGTTGCAATCTCAGGCTCGTATTTCATTATCTAAAGACGCACTGCAACGTTATGAGGGTAATGAATAGTTTTAATGGGTTTATTTAAAGTGGAGTGCTATTTTATAAATTACTACACGGTGCAATAATTTACTCATTTTGTGCGCTTTAAGTCCATTTTTATTTATATTAGTAGATATAATTACTATTTATGGCTGCATTACCTATTATCCGTATTTTTCAGAAGCAACACCGAGGAGCGTTGCAGTTGGTACTAAATTTTTCTTACAATACCGATCTTATTAATTTGGTTAAAACACTACCTAGGGCTCGTTGGAGTACGCGTTTAAAATCTTGGTATATTTTAGACAGTGAAAAGCATCTATCGCAAATAACTTCGACATTTAAAGACAAAGCCATTATAAAATTAGATTTGCAAAACACCAAACGTCCTGTACGCCATCTTAATACGTCCCAGCGACAATTATTAAATGGGTTTTATAAATTTTTAAGGGGCAAACGTTACAGTAAAAGCACTATAGATACCTATACTTTTTTTGTGGCCGATTTTGTAGCGTTTTATAAGAACAAAACTCTTGAAGATTTAACCAATAGAGATGTAGAACTGTATATAGAGTCTGTTTTTATAAAGCGCAAGTATAGTATAAGTACCCAACGACAATTTATAAGTGCTTTAAAACTTTTTATAGCTTATGAGCCTTCTACACATATTGAGAATTTAGAACTGGTAAGACCAAATAAAGACAAAAAGTTACCCAATGTACTTTCTAAGGAAGAGATTATACGGTTAATTGCTTCTACACAAAATCTAAAACACAGGGCTGTTATTACATTACTTTATTCTGGTGGGCTGAGAATAGGCGAACTTATAAACCTTAGGATTGAGGATTTTAATTTTGAAAGGAAACAAATTTTCATAAAAAACAGTAAAGGGAGAAAGGACAGATATGTTACCCTTGCAGATAGTTTTTTGCCTATGCTAAAAAATTATTTAATGACCTACAAGCCACAATATTATTTTGTAGAAGGCCAACCTAAGTTAAAATATTCTGCAAGTAGTATTAGAAAGTTTTGAGTAAGAACGTTGCGAGATCTGGCATAAAAACAAAGGTAACACCTCATGTATTAAGGCATAGTTATGCTACTCACCTTATGGAAGATGGTGTTGGTTTGCGTCATATACAAGTGCTTTTGGGACACAGCAAGCCAGAAACAACAATGATATACACGCATGTTATGCGAAAAGATTTAATGAATATTAAGAGCCCTTTGGATAAGGCTGTAGAGGACTTAAAAAGATTAGATAAAGCTGAACAAAAGTTCCTCTTATCCCGACAATAATACAGAATAATGACTATATTTATCCACATATAACACGTTAGCACACATTAAAACCGAAAAATGAGCATATCTTCAATAACATCAAACATAGACAGACTTGAACGAGATATTGCGAATTTAGAAAAGCAAAAATCTTCTGAATCGGACAAAGAATTACGAGTACAAAAAAACATTGATAGTTTAACCGACCAAGCAAATCGGACAACTTCTCAATCTACACTAAAAAGTAAACTGAATCAGATTCGTTCAAAACAAACTGAATTAGGTAGAATTGAAAAAAAGAAAGCTGATATTTCTAAAAAACTCGCAGATAAAAATAAGCAGTTACGGAAATATCAATCTGATTTAACAAAGGAGCAAACCAGAGAACGCAAAAAGACAGAAAGAGAACAATTGGAATTTCAACGAAATTTAAATAGAGAGTTAGAAAGGCAAAAACAATTGACTCACGAGACTATGAAAATGCAAACAGTTGAAAAACCTAAAACAGAAAATAAAGAATATGATGTCTTTATATCTCACTCATCAGCAGATAAAGATGATTTTGTAAGACCATTAGCAACCGAACTGCAAAATTTAGGAATTAAAGTATGGTATGACGAATTCGAATTAAAAATTGGAGATAGTTTAAGGCGTTCAATTGACCAAGGTTTGATAAATTCAAGATATGGGATTATAGTTTTATCGTCTTCGTTTTTTAAGAGAGACTGGACTAATTATGAACTTGACGGCTTTGTAAATAAAGAAATGAACGGAATGAAAGTAATCTTACCGATTTGGCACAAAGTTTCAAAAGACGAAGTTCAAAAGTTTAGTTTGAGTTTAGCTGATAAGGTTGCTTTAAATAGCTCGATTTACAGCGTGAAAGAAATTGCAGAAGAAATAAACGAATTAATAAAATAACGTGTGCTAACAATGGCTATAAGTAATTGCTTGTTCTCGCCTACTTCTGAAAATCCTAACGGATTTTCAGTTTGGTGTGTACTTGCAAAGTTAAGTGTTAAACCACGCAACTACTCATAGCCGAGACCGTTAGGCACAAGCTGAAAAAACAACCAACATTGAACAATAAACCACTTATAGAATATATCAGTCGCTATGTGAATTTAACACAGGATGAGATAAATTTATTATTGGAATATATAACGCACAGGAAATATTTGAAAGGACAATATGTTATTCAACAAGGCGACATTTGCCGTTTTGAAAGTTTTGTAATCAAAGGTTGTCTAAAAACCTTTTACGTGGACAACGAGGGACAAGAACACGTTGTACTGTTTGCGATTGAAAATTGGTGGACTGCCGACCTTGGGAGTTTTTTAACCCAAAAACCAGCAGATTACAATGTTCAATGTATCGAAAACACCGAAGTCATTCAATTCTCGTTCGATAAATTGGAATTGTTATATCAAAAAATCCCAAAACTTGAACGGTTCTTCCGAATTATCATCCAAAAGGCTTTTGTAGCATCCGAAAAACGCATTATTAGAAATTTCAGTCTTTCTGCCAAAGAAAGGTATATTGAATTCAAAAACACTTATCCGCAAATAGAACAAAGAGTACCGCAATATTTGATTGCTTCCTACCTCGGAATCACCAAAGAATTTTTAAGCAAGATTCGAGGTCAAATAATTGCTGAACAATAGTAATATAGATTAACCTTTTTTTTTAACCTACCTTATTTTTATTCGCTAACAAGTCATAGAACTTTGTGTTATTAATTTAAACATAAAAATTATGACAAGTTTATTAGAAAAAATCAGCGACCTGAACGATTTAGTTCTTCAGGGAAAAGCAATGGACGCTTTTGAGAAGTATTATCATCAGGATGTTTCAATGCAAGAAAACGAAAATCCACCAACTCTCGGAAAGAAAAAAAATAGAGAACGGGAAATGGAATTTTTTGACTCTATAGTGGAATTTAGAGGTGCAAAACCATTAAAGGTCAGCGTTGGAGAAGGAATTTCAATGGTCGAATGGCATTACGATTACTCTCACAAAGATTGGGGAGATAGAAACTACACTCAAATTTCCGTTCAAGAATGGAAAAATGGTCAAATCATCCGTGAAAAATTTTACTATAACTCTTAAAAACGAATAAATTATGAAAAACAAAATATTTAAAACAAATGATTCTTACATCGGGCTTATCTTAAGAGCCACTCTCGCAATAGTCGTTTTTCCACACGGAGCTCAAAAACTTTTCGGTTGGTTCGGAGGTTATGGGTTTTCTGGAACAATGGGATTTTTTACTGAAACGGTCGGATTGCCTTGGATTATCGGATTTTTGGTAATCGTACTCGAATCAATCGGTGCAATAGCACTATTAGCAGGTTTCGCGACAAGAATTATTGCATTCTCATATATTCTATTAGCACTTGGAATTACATTTACTTCTCACTTTGAAAATGGGTTCTTTATGAACTGGTTTGGCAATCAAGCTGGAGAAGGTTACGAATACTTCATCTTATGGATTGGAATTGCAATAGCTTTAACAATTATTGGTGGTGGCAAATATTCAATCGACAGTAGTATGAAAGAGAACACATAAAGCCAGTGCCTAACAATGTATAAAAAAAATAGGACAGAAAGTGCTTAAACAAAGGCTTGGTCGTACTTGCGAGGTCGCCATATTTTTAATTTGTATTTTAGCCAACAAAAAGTTAAAAAGAAAATTAAAAATATGGCTTCGTGCTATACGGAAAGTTAGGTGCTTACCGACTGCCCTACTTTTCTTATACTAACCGTTGGCAACAAGCTAAAAAACTCACTCAAATGAAAATAACATATTTATTTATAATACTATTTTTTAATTTGAAAATTTGCAATGCACAGTCTAGTAAAATATTATTTAATGCAGAAAACTTTGAGTCAGAATTCTTAAAGTACAATCCTGTTAAGAAAAATAACGTATCAGAAAAAGATTTTGAATGGGCACAATTTGTGATTTCAGAGACAAAAAAATCAATTAAAGAAAAAAATGGAGATTTCAACGTAGCTCATTATTGGAATATTATTTCGGCTTTTGACAAACTTCAAGAAGACATTGAAACTTTAAAATTAGTATTTGTGAAATTGGCTAATTCTGATGGAGGTTGTGAATACATTACATCTTTCAAAGAGAGAGTAAGGTTTGACGATAAAATTCCTGAATTATACAATGAATATTACAAATCGTGCGGTAATGAACAAAAAGATGATAAAGAGTTAAACATTCACGAATATATTTCAGACAATAAGCTAAATAATGATTTGGTAATGCTTATCAATACTATCAATATCAATGACCAAAAGTTTAGAAGTTCTGACGAGAAAACGTATAAGACCAAACAACCCGAATTGGACAAACATAATCAAAAACTTATCGACTCATTATTTTATAAATACAATCGATACATTGGAAAATCATTAGTTGGAGAAAAATTTGAGTCTGTTATGTGGAGTGTTATTCAACATTCAAATCTTGAAATGATGGAAAAATATTTACCAATAATCCAAAAAGCAGTTCAAGACAAAGAATTAGATAAAACACCATTTAAAATGTTAATAGACAGAATATATGTTCAAAAATATGATTATCAAATTTTCGGTTCTCAAATCGGAGTTAAAAATGCCGATGAAAAAACTCGAAATGAAATAATAAAAAAATACGGAATAGAATAAAGCCAGTTGCCAACAATGTGTATAATTCATTGCTAGTAATAGCCTACTTACGAAAGTCCTCGCGGACTTTCTATCTGTGATTTATTTGCTAACTTTAGTGCTTAAACACGCAACGAAATCA
>MDTG01084446.1_pt1 | contig 27456 bp, 44 predicted proteins | sample 811421 | NCBI WGS metagenome assembly MDTG01 (sample SAMN05326645, study PRJNA326480) | marine metagenome | isolation source: seawater | place: Pacific Ocean: South East | collected 2011
ATCTGCTATCTCTAAAGCACTTGCTAATGAATGGGGAATGAACCTGCTTACTGTGCAGGCAACTGATCTTAAGGGGTCACTTGTCGGCGAATCAGAAGCCAAGGTTCATCGCCTACTTTCTACTGCTAGAGCAGCCGCCCCTATCATCGTGTTTATCGATGAGGCGGAGAAACTGCTTGGCAAGTCAGAAGGTATTCATGACGGCGGTGCCCATGATGCGGTTCTAGGACAATTCCTGTCATTTATGCAGGAAGACGACTCCGGTGTATTCTTTGTCTTTACGGCAAATAATATGGAGAAGTTCGCGCCAGAACTAGTGGATCGTTTCGAGGGAAGATTCTTTGTGGATCTCCCTGTTCCTTCGGAAAGAGAAGCAATCCTAAACATTCATCTCAACTTGCGAAAGCAAGACCCTGAGAACTTTGATATGAAGCGACTTGTCGCTAGAACTGCAAATTTCTCTGGTCGTAATATCGAACAATGTATTCAAGAGGCTATGTCCGTCGCTTTTGACGAGGACAGAGACTTGTCTACAGACGATCTTATCGCCGCATTTGAGGACACAGTTCCTACATCTGTTACCAAAGCAGATGAAATTTCAACAATGCGGCAGTATGTCGAAGATGGCTTGATGCGTCGTGCAAACGACCCTGAGCCAACTATGCTTGATGATGACGATGATGACAGTTATGGTAGTAGCCCAAGAGACTTCTTGTCTTCTTGATGCTATCATGAGTTAATCAACGATATCTCACTTTAGAAGAGTTACACAAATATGCAGTAATTTGATTTTTCTAATTATGGGTATCATGGCGCAAAATAAACCTTCACCTCCTGTGACGGGTGCGTCAGGTGGCAACCATGTGAACTTTTCACCTAGATGAAGAGAAAAAAATCTAAAGATGCTTTTGTCCGAAGGAAAGATCCTTTTGGGAGAAAGTCATCTAAAAGCATTTTTAATATGGCGGACTATTGCTCCGTCTTACTTATGGCTAAACACATAAGAGAGTCAGATAATGACTTATCTAAAGTGAATTTAAGCGAAGTGCCCTTAATTAGGCAGGGAGGTTTGAACTCCATGCCAGAAGATGTGGCTGAAGAATTCGATGCGATGTTCCAATCTGTTGTTAAGATATTGGAAGAAGTCGATAAAGATCATGAAGAATTTTTCAACAAACTAGCACTAGGGGAAATAGACTTTGTAGGAGATATAGTTAATTCTCCTGCCTTTGGGCAGGCTATGGGTAATGTATTAATGAGAAAGTATAGAGTATCTAGAGGATATTCTATGGATGAGGCGTATGAGGATGCTAAGAAAGACTTTGCAATAATCAAGGACGAGATGATGAAGTTCATCGGCGGTCTACTAATGAATTGCTTTGAAAGTCTAGGATCCGAGGCTACTAAGAGGAAGATTCCTCTTAAACACGCTTCACGACTACTTCATCCGAAAGTTATGAGAATCGAAGAAAAAGGAGTTTTCGTTGAAACTGCTCTAGATATGGCTGAACTAAAAGCCCTAGACGATTCCGACGAAAATATTGGAAACTTCGACCCGTCTTTCGGTTGAAGAACTTAGATGGTTACAATTAATTTTGAAATCGGAGGTTTTGATTTGGCTGAAGTTCTAAAGTCAGTTGCGGGACAAACGGGTGTTACTATTAACATCTACACACTGCAAGAACTCGGCGAGACCCCACAAGGGGTAGAAGTGATTAGCGAATATATTGAGGAAGATGGTTCGCCAATCGAAGAAGAGATTGAGTTGATCGACGAGAACCTTTCTTACGAAGAAAGAAGCGATTTTGCGCTTCAGATGCGAGAAGAGGGGAAATCTTGGAAATACATCGGGCGTGCTTTGGCTATGAGTCCAAAGGCCGCATCGAGAAGAGTCAATCAATGGATTCGTAAAAAGAAGCGAAGAGAAGCGAGTCTTGCCAATCAAAAGAAGCAAGATAAACAGCGACTTGAAGAAGAAGCCAAAAAAGAAACATTTGAAGGATTTACAACAGAAGAACTAGTTAGTGCTATTCACGGCACAGTTAGTGCTGTTGAAAATTCAAAAGATAGCGGGCTATTCTTGTCTTCGGACTTGGCAGTTATCCTAAAGGATACGGTCAAGAGGAAATACAAGAAAGATGATACCGTTAAAAAGTTCAACAAGACAATCGGAGACACGATGAATGACCTTTTCCGAAAGGTCGGTTTGTGTCTTGGTAGAGGTGCAGCGATTACCTCTACAACCGCGAATGAGAAGGGCAAATTAGCCGTTCAAATTATGGTTGTTAATGTCAAAAAGATGTCCTCTTTGGAAGATGTTCAAAAGAACATGAAGAAGCAGGGATGGCTTTAAACAAATGGACTACTTAGATAGAATGATGCATACAATCTATGATTGGATGGAAAATATGATTGCCTCCCTCAATGACGGGGAATATTGGCACATTCCGTCCGATGACATTTTGATGAAGATAAACAAACAGAATAAAGAACTTGTATTAATGATGGGGGACACCTCTTCAGAGACATATAAGAAACTAAAGTCTGTTGTCCCGAAAATAGGATACAAGATTTCGCTATCAGGCGAAGAATACTTTATCCCATGACGGGTTTTAGATGAAGAGAAAGATTTTTTCTATTGCACCTAGTTTCAACTGTTCGTTGAAGTGTTCAGGGTGCTATTTGACGGAAGGAGTCACGCGAGAAATGCGTGACCTAACAAAATCCGATTATTACTGGGAAAGGGCTATGGAAGAAGCCGTAAAACATGGGTATGAAGAGTTCGCTATGACTCTTAACCCATTCCCAGGAGCAACAGAAAAAGCAGTAGAATATGCTAAAATGGCTAAAGCGAAGGGATTTAAATTCATAAATGTGACTGCAACTTTGCAAGCAGTTTATGATTCTATCTCTGGTGTATTTGCGCCATTTGGCCGGGAACTAATGAATCTAGTTAATGTTATCAGCATTTCAGTTGATGAAAATAGATTTAGGGATCCTACAGATATGCGTGAAAAACTGTCTAATTTTGACGACAGTTTAGAAGATATGCATTTCTACTCTGAAGGCAAAATCCTTAACATTAATTTGTTGTGGACGCCAAAAGTTTTCAAATGGTTTTTTGAAAAGAGACTTGATCGAGAAGTTGCTAATGTATTGGAGTGGAGAGAGGATCCCCCAGGGGTAACCTTCCAACATTTAATTTTAAAACCTCTTTCGCTATACCCTAGCGAGGATTGGTTTTACAAGAACTACATGGAAGTAATACATGGCTCAGAACATATCAAAATACAAGGAAATAATGATAATCAAATTGGCGATGCTGCCTTCAATAATATGCTTGGGATGAATCAATGCCCTGGCAAGATGATGGTAGATATCGACCCGATGGGATTCGCACGAAAGTGCCCAGAGAATCCCAATGCGTATGATGCTACAAATATTTCTAAGTTACGAGATATATTCAATTCGGGCATTCCGAATTGTGGTTCTAGTAAATGTAATTGCATCTTATGATGCATCTTAGAGGAGTAAAAATGGCTAAAAATAAAGCAGCCCTTATTTTGAAACAGCACCCTTGGGTGCTAAAACTCGCAAAGCGACGAGCAGAAGAGATTGGAGCAAGACCGCCTTTTGAGGTTTCAACCCACAAAGGATTTGAGGTCGAGATTCCTAATATCTCTGATATTTATGCTTGGATGCTTGACGAAGTTGGTCGCCAAGAAGCAGAACTTAATGGCGAAGCCCAATGCTGGCAAGATAAGACAACTAAGAAGAAAATGACAACTTGGCTCGAAAATGTCGAGCAGATTGTCGATAATTTGGTAGACCTATTGGTAGTCGTCAAGATGATGACTATGGGAGGTATTCGCCTACCAGAGACCCTTCCTTGGAATGAGGAAGGTTCACCCGAAATCGACATGGAGGCTATTGCAGCCGAAGTTGTAGCAGAACTTGCCGCCCAAAATGCTGAACCAGTTGAAGCAGAAGGCGAAGAAGTTCTAGAAGAAGATCAACAAGTTTGATCTTAACTTCTCTTTAGATGAGTGATAAAGAATTAGATTTGCTTGAGCAAATCCTATCAAATTTGCAGCAACTTAACGCTGCAGTTACGAGAATTAGTTCTTTTATTTTGGAAATATCTCCTGCGGAAGCAGAAAAGGAGATTTCCGAACTAGAGGAAGAAATGCGCTCCATTTGAGCGTCCTTAGATGAGAGATATTATTGAAAATCAACTTAAACTTTGTAATCAATCGAATAAGTTTCTAGCACAAGATTGGCAAGTTTTGCCACTGCAAATTGATGCTAAGTTATTCATGCGAGCAGTCTTTAAACTAGGCAACTTAGACCAAAATGGTGTAAGTGGTAGCCGAAATTTTAGATTGTCTGTAGAAGTTAAAAGAGACTCTATTAAAACTATTATACAGCGGGGTGAATACCCCTTCGATAGTATAGAGTTAAAAGCAAGCATTACCAGTGATGAATTTAATTCTTTACCTACGAAAGTGAAAGATCTTTTGGAAACACAGGAGTCCGTGAATATTACGGGCACAAAGACTTTCCAACTGAATTCTAGTAGACGCAGCCGTGCTACCCTAAATGAAAAATTATTTTTCATTCTTGGGTATAGTTGTGCGGTTCTAGTGTCTTCTACGATGAATAGTAACCAACAAGTTATTAGTAGCATTCATGGGACGAATCATTTTGCAGGTAATGTAGGACAGAATGCTGCGGCACTTAACGGTGTCGTCATGGACATTGTGTTCAATGCGAACAAAGACTATTCTACAGAAAGTATAGCAGAGATTACATTCAATAAAGGTCGAGGCAAAAAAGTCTTCTCGAAAGCGGGAAGGTCTAAGCCACAAGGCGACCTAATCTTATATTTTGGAGAAAATAGTTGCTTGGCTAGAGGCGTTAATGGCGCAGGGGCCGAGACACTTAAACTACAAAATGCAGCATCTCTACCAGAGTTAAACAGTTATGATAGTAGCGTGGAAGGATGGGCTAAGGTGACACTTAACTATCCACTAATCTACGATAAAGTTCTATCTGCTGCTAAAGGTTTTCTAGCACCCACGGGTGCTGACCTAAGTTTTGGCGTAGACGAAAATCTATCGCCTTATGTCGTTTCGGCTTATTCTATCCATAGAGGAGAGAACACATACGAAACAACTTCTAAATACACATTTAGAGGGTATCCTGGCGAGGAATCGAATTCGCTCCCCGAAGACTTGGGGGGCTTGTCAATCTTAGACTTGAAATCTAAGACTACGGTTCAGCCACCGAATCCCACTATAGAGGCTACGCAAGTAGCGAGTGCGAAGAAGGACACTGGAATTCAGGCCGTCGAAAAGGCGATAACTGTTATTCCAAGGGGACAATTATTACTTAACCAATGGAGAGACTCTTATGTTGCTTACAACAGCGCAAGAGGTAGAAGCGTCACTAGCAATAATCCGCTAGAACACTTCAATGCATTTTTGATGCACCAAATCGAACTAGGAAACGAAATCGACTCGGTGCATTACGAATTGTATAATACTCTAAAATAATATGCTCTTAGGAGTAATTTAGATGAGAGAAATATTAGAAAGGCTAGAGTCTATCTGTAAAGGGGTAGATTCTAGTGATAATGTTCTATCTATTTATGGAACGCGGTTTGTGAACGACTTTAAGTTGGTTGTTACGCGGATTGACGAGGGAACTTCCTATGAAAGAGACAAAGATTGTTGGCTCTTTACGGAAATTTCGTTTGCCGATCAAAGAAGAAACAACTTTGTGTTTAGACCAAAGTTCCTAAGAAAAATGAATGAAAACGATAAGAGATTAGCAAGGTTGATTACATCAAAAGTGATGAGTCTTGCCCTAAGCAATAACCTATGCCCGTATGAATACGAGTCTCAAGAAGAGAAACTAATACAAGTTGTTTCTATTTGTCGAGATATCCGTGAAACTATAACAAGTGGGGTATAAGCGTGTCTGAATGGCTTGAACGACTTGGCCTAACTGACGAAGAGGAACCAGCAGAAAATCTGGCCCCTAGAGTTAGCGCCGCCAATGTCAAACTGTCAAGTCCTGCGGAATTCTTGCGAGAAAAGCCTAGAAGATTTCTAGTAAATCTAGGGGGCGACGAGCAAGCAGAATTCGTTCTCGTATTAGAAAAAGGCATTTCACTAACTTATATTGCCACCTTGAAAGAGGGAGGCAGAGTAAAAGAGGTGGATAAGGTCGAAATTTTCTATGATCGAGATGCAGCAAAGTTGCACGCAAGTAAGTTTAGAGATATAGTCTTGAGAGACAATGTATTAATTTATAGCCCGACTTTTTGGTCTGAAGGACTAAGAGAGGCGAGGATTATGTGTTGGTCTGCAAGAGCGTTAGATTTATTTTGTGGATTTAGATTTTTCTAAGTCTATTTAGAGGCAGTTTTATGTCAAAAGAAGATAATAAAGAAAAAAAGCGACCCTTTAACCTAATTTCGGGAATGTGGAGAAGATTTTCCGCTAGCCGTGTTGGTAAAGATGGTAAACCGGAGCCGTATTACTATGGCACAAACAATACAGGTAAAGATCTCCTGATAAAACCAGGTGCAAGAATTTACATGTATCCGCATACCAATTGGAAGAAGGGGCAGGCTAGTTTTTTCCTGAAGTTTCAGGAGCCTACTGAAAAAGAAGAAGCCAGAGCCAGAGCGAAAGCGTCTGGAGAAGTTTCTACTGAAGTAGTTTGAGCAAATATGCTCATTTTAGATGAGATTAATAGAATTAATTGAAAAGGCTAGAGAAAAGTGTCTAAAAAAAGACATGAGTAAGCCTAATTTTAGTTATGGTAGCAGATGGGTAGGAGACAAACGAAAAGGTCTACCTATGACCCGGCACAATCAAAATCGGACATATTGGACCGATAGTAATGGTGTAAGAACAACTACTTGGCACGAAAGAAAAAACCAACAACGCGAATATGTTCGTAATGTTGGAATGAATTTTAGAGACCAAGTGACTGCAACATCTTACCTTAGAAGTTCTTCTAAGGTGATGAAAACTGAATATGAGTTTAAGGAAGTAGACGAAGGTGTGGTTCTCGTTAAGAGGACTAATACTATTTGGAAGTTGAAGCAACTATTGACAAGTGGCCGATACGCACGGACTACAGAAAAGATGGTAAAAGATGCTATGGAGGAAAAAGCAAGCGTTGTCGAAGAACAAATCTTCGCGCTAGCAGTTCCTAAAAGCATGATACCTTCTTATGAAGAGTCCGTTGGTGATAAAAGTTCTAACGCGTCTATGCCTTGGGTCGGACTAACGACCCCTCACACTCAGAAAAGCAACTATCAACAAGGTGCGAAAACTACCCCAGCAGTTTTTACTGTTGAATTCTATGAAAGTCGTAAGGCTAGTGGCGACGAAAATAAGTTACTAGGGCGACTGATCATGAAAGAACTCCGTGGACAATCTGCGGCGTTATGGACTAAAGATGGCGTGACAAGGCAAGATGTTCTAGGGGCAATTAGCCCTAGACAAACTTCTAGTTACGCTATCCCGGAAATCAAACGAAAAAAGATTAAGTGGATAAAAGGAGAAGAAACGGTGGCTATGGGTGCATTGATTTTTACAAAAATCGAGGACCCCATTAGTTTAGTCGCTGGAGATAATCTAAGAGAGACCTTTAGAAATAAAGGTGCGAACTTAGTCTGTTCTATTCCTGAAAAGTGCATTTTGAACTATCCTAAGAATGGCAAGTCGATTAGTCAAGAAATTGACAAAGGCGTTTATGCCCTTAGCGTAGAAGAGATGCATGAACATTCCGCATATGCGGCTAGAAAACTAGTAATAGACTTGCTAGAATTCTACAAAATAGAATACGACTTTAACCGCTATGACTTCTTGACGGTAATCGATATCGGCAGCGATTTCGATCAAACCGAAAGAGAAGGTAGTTTGAGCCGAATTGGTTCAATTGAAGAATTTGACGAGAGCATTACTTCGGAAGACACATCCTTACTGGATAGAATCTCCGACTAAATGTCTCGTATTTAGAAGAGTTACACAAATATGCTGTGTTAAATCATACTGGAGAATCATACCGGAGAATCATATGGCACAAAAATTACCCTGATCGGGGCCTGTGTCAGGTGGCAACCATGTGAACTTTTCACCTAGATGAGTGATGATAAATATCCGTGCCCTTGGGAAGGGTGCGGTAGAGAATTTTACACACAAGTGGGCTTAGATGTCCACATGAAAACTCATTTTGCTGAAGAGAAGAAGGAGAAAGAGCCGGCTGCTAAACCAGTCGTCAAAGAAACTCCTAAACCTAAAGCAACAAAGAGAGGTGTTCGTGATAAAACGATCAGCGAACTCACAAGTAAATATCTAACGGAAAAGCAAGCAAAAGAACTTTGGAAGCAACGCACTAAGTCGATGCGAAAGGCGACTACGGTAAAGGTCTCCGATAAACTAAACAAAAAGAAGTTTTGCAAGATGCTAGAAGTCCATAATTGGGCGGAAGTTAAACCAGAAAGAAAATTTACGGCTAGGTCTTATGTCATAAAAGAGGCAAGAAAGATGCTAAACGGATGGTATAGTTTCTTTGCTGTTGGTGACAATGGACAAAAAGTGAGTTGGAGAGAAGGGCCAATTAAAGGCCGACACCATATTACTATTGCAAAGTTGGAATAGTAATCTTAGAGGAGAATTACAAAAAGGCAATTTATCTGAACTTTCATGTTGATAAAACTCCAAGGGATTGCCCCCATGTGAACTTCTCACTTAGATGAGCGAAGAGAAAAGCATTATCAATTTTGCAAGAGTCAGTTACAACGAGGGTGCTGACGAAGATGGAAATCTTGATGAAACAAGATCCTATACTACTATCGAAGGTTTCGACCAGCGATATGCTAAACCGGCAAAGCCAGTGTTTAGTAGGGCATTTTCTAACCCTCTATCTGCTCTAATATCTTTATCTAAGATACAAGAGACTAATGTGAATCTAGGACTACCTCTACTAGTAGTGGAGTTCTATGGATTCCCTGATAAGTTTCCTGAGCAAATGGCTTTAACCGACTTTAACTAGTCGGTCTTAGGAGAGTTACGCTGAAAAACTGGCGTTAATCGCCGCTTCTTCGGCCGGGGTGGTTCCCAGGCGTGCTTTCCATCTAGATGAGTGAAAATACATCAGAAGGTTTTGTTATTGAAGGCGATCTGAATGTTGCAGTAAAAGGACATCTCGCACTATATTCTATAGTCGGGGGTCGGATGGGCTACCAGCCCTATGCAGCAAGAGCGCAGGAACTTGGACTAAGCGAAAGGTATGTGCCTAAGCCTAGAAAAGCCAAGGATGCGTTTGCAAGAGCCAAAGATGTTTTGCATAATATGACTGTGCCAACCCTAGACACTCTAGAAGGTTGGGATGGTGTTGTGCAGCGAAAAATTGTTGTGAAACCCCTAAAGAAGGGAAACGAATATGCAGTAAGTATCGAACTAAGTGGGCGTTCAAGAGGGCGCAGACATAAGGCGGTGCAAAATCTGTTTAGGATTTCGTTTGACCCTCCTGAAGGTGTAAATCCAGACACAGTTATCGACCAGTTCCGCAAAGCATGTTGGGACTCCGATGAAGAAATGCCGGATTTGAACACACTAAGACGCTGTGTAACTACTACGACCTATTGGGAAGATCAAGTGATTGATGACCCAATGTTGTTAGCAAGACTACAAACTATGGTTCTAGACGAATTCATTAACACTATTTCTAGCATTGATTCTATAATGCTTAGGAACGATGTGAGGCAAACCCTCATGTCGCTTGGAGGATTACCATTTAAGAGTGGTGCAGGTGCATGGTTTATTCCGTCTTATTCGGATAACCATGATCACCTCGATACGCTCGAAAACTATGCCAATCTATTGACATATTTCGGTAATCACAATGCTCTTTCTGGCACTAGAAGCCAGGAGACTTGGTATGGCGAAAACGGTGCCCCTAAAAAGTGGTATCGACAGAAGTCTAACCTAAGAGTTATGGGCTACATCGACAATGAAAGGCAACTTGAGTATATCAAAGACGATATCCAAAATGCCCTTTCGCTTGAAGTTGCAGAGTATCAAGTTAAACTCTTGAACATCGCAAAAGACTTCAATGGAGACAAAGTGAAGGTATTCAATGAAAAATTGGATAACTTATCTACAGAACGGCAAGACTTGAAAGACAGGTTAGACAACCTATCTTCTCTTGTTGGTGGTGTAGATATTTCATTTGACCCGTTCTCAGACATTTCTAGTGAATTCGAGGGAAGACTCGGAGTTATTGGAGAAGAGAATGCGGTCTCGACAAGACTTCGCGGTCTTATGTCTCTAAACGATTAAGTTCGTAATGAGCATCTTAGATTCCCTTAATTTTGAAGGGGGAGTTACTTAACAAAAGGAGGATTTGAAATGGAAGAAACCGTTCAACAAGAACAGTCCAAACCCAAGAAGACAATCGTTCCTGATGCTGAGTTTGTCCAGAAGTGGCAAAATAGCGCAAGCGCACAAGAGGTTGCAGATTTCTTTAAACTGCAAAGAGCCTCGGTGAACGCTAGAGCCTGCGGTCTTCGTGAGAAGGGCGTCAGACTCAAGAAGTTCCCACGCGCTCCCGCTTTCGGTCGGCAACCGCGTGACGAAAGTTACTACGCTGACCTAAATGCCCTCGCTGACTTGCATGGCGACCTCTGTCCAGAGGACGAAATGCCAGTTAAGGATAACGATGCATCGGAGAACGACGCTTGAGTCTAATGACTTTAGCCTCTTCGTTTGGCTTATTTTACGAACACTAGACAGATATAACGGGAGTTATATTAGAATAGTGTTATCCTTTGATGCCTGATTTGGGCATCTTTTAGAAGAGAAAATAAACTGAGGGAGAAGTCCCGATGAAGAACTCACAACAGTATGAAAAATCAGGAACCTCTCGCCACAACGAGCCAGATCTACGATTTGACATCCACGCTAAACTAACTAGATATCAAAGGTCATCAGGCCAATGTTATTAGTTTAGGCGGCATTACGCCTCGCGTTTGTCACATCTTATATCTGGCACCTCTGTGGCGACAAGTTCCAAGTTTTTCATATCATTGTTCGCCGCTGGAGAATGGCGAACAACACTTGCTACGATCCTCACGCACAGGCATACGCCTGCACCCTGCGGAATCGTCAGCATCGTTTAGTTCTTAGAAACCTAGACCCAAGTTATCCACTCACACGGCGGTTCTGCTGCTTCCAGCAAAAACGAAGACAAATCTAACTCCTATCAAGGCATACGCCTTTTAGTAGTAAGAAATGCTCGAAGATGCAGAATCGACCGTGCTGAAGGGATAACTGGGTTTAGGTTCAACTAAGACTGTTGAGGTAATATTCTTCTCTTCATAGAGGGAGAAAACTAAAACTGAGGATTAATCCAATGACGGACGGTCTAGATGTGGCTGGCACGCTTTCGAAGATAGGAAGTATGCTAAAACACGCTAGATAGGTTAATCCCTCAACCTAGGAAGAGAAACAACTGAGGTATTTACCAATGAAGAAATACCCCTAAAGGGAGCGTCTAGCCGGAGCGTAAAAGTTCCGTCGAGATACCTCCTTGCTAGCGGCACGCCTTCATAACTGCGGTCGCAACACGCTGTTCTGCTTTGCAGAATGCTAACTAGTGCAATACGCACTTTAACGCAATCTCGACAAATCGAGATTTAGCAACTTGCGTTCACACTTATGAACGCGTGCCTTGCTTCGTCGGTTCTCGTCGGGCCTTTTTTCGAAAAGCACGACTTAAACAGGCACGCTAGCCACTAGGGGCTAATGTTATCTTCCACATAGGAGAGTAAATTATGAGAAGAAATTCTGTGATTAAGTGCGCTAGATTGGTTATCGCTTTCAGCGATTGCGTTTAACTCGACGAATGTCAGTTAAACACACCAACCACGCGCGTTGAACAGAAATTAAATTTTTACCCATTTAGAAGGACGGGTGTTTGTGGTTGCACTACACCCCAAGATACAACTTCATTTGGAAGACCTAGTTCTACAAAAAGAGATAAAGACTCAACAGTCATCATCCTTTTGGCAGAAATTTTACTTCCAGAAAAAATTTAATTTCAGTCTATCGCGCACGGCACGCAAGTTTCCTTTCCACCTAGAGAGAAGTTTATTGAGAAGAAATTCTATGAAGATGCCCCAATAACAGGATCGAAGATCCTTGGGGAGAAAGAAATACTGCGACAAGAACTGTCGCTTGCCCCGTCGCATACGCTAGGGGTGGAATTAAGCCCATACTACCGTGATCAAAGATCACTTGACCAGTCCTGGTCATAGTATGGTCTTACATTCCATATTCCTTTTCCCCTATTGGGGCTGTGGAAACCAATTAACGAAATAGAACATTCACAATTTGCGAATGCAACCTTAGCATACGCACGGTTGCGAAAACAAATTTAGAGGGCGTATGTTGCATTTGCCCCATACGCCTTGGTTTCCACAATAGGCTTACTCTCACCTAGATGAGTTACCAAGAAACATCAGAAACTATTAGATGTAAGGGCGTAAAGCCCGATGGTAAGCGTTGTAAAATACAAGTTCACGGAGGACATGACCTTTGTGAACACCACGATACAGACTTGAAAGCATTTATCCGAAACCCGGAGAAATGTGTCAAGATTATGTCGGGTCGCTATCCGAAGATTCACCACCCCGCTTGCGACCGTAAAGGCGTGAACGATTGTGAGTGTCCTAACTATACAGGAGGGGCACAGGTCATGAGAGCGATGCAGAAAGCCTTCAAGGATTCTGCTAGCCATCATCCGACCTATCGAAAACTAAACAAAATGCGAATGCGTGTAAAAGTTAAGAAGATTCGAAACTATTACAACAGTATTAGCGAGAAAGATTTGTGGCTACCTACTAAACCAGCGTGGCGACAGTATCGGTTCTTTGTTTGGGACGATAAACAAGAAAGGGTTGTTGTAAGAATTATCAAAGATAATATCCGCGACAAGCAAACCCTTCTAAGGTGGTTAAGAAGACTGGCACCGTTGCATGTGTATTACACAACGGCTGCTTGGATGAATCCGCAGGGTATCGGTCCAGACCCTCATGGAAAACGAGGGAGAAACAAATTCCGCAAAAAGGGTTGGTCTTACAAACTTAAGACCTATCACAACAATTTTTTGTGGCAAGAATTGTATTTCGATGTGGATTACTGCAACGCAGATTATAACGAAGGGGCGAAAACGCTAGGAGACCTACTTAATGGTTTCGATCACGATAATCGTGAATATGGTCGCTTTAGCCCTAGAGAAGAACTAACTATTGTATTCTCAGGTGGAAAAGGATTCCACCTAGTAGATACTAACTGGAGAACTATGGATATAATCTATGATGAAGAAATAAGAAATTCAACAGGACTTGTTCCTGTAGGAGCGTCTGCTAAAGAAGCGATGAACGCTGTAAAAGAAGAACTCGGTTTTGACTTAGCCATGCCAGAAGGTAGGCAAAATTTTAGCCGTTTTATCAAACAGCGAATTGTTGATGACATTAAAGACGCAGGGGTTTTGATTGACTACGATGTCACTCCTGATCCTAGAAGAATCATAAGATTGCCAGGAACCGTTCACGGTAAAACACTGCGCGTGTGTAAGATTATCACAGAAGATGATCTAATAAAAGACGCGCAAGGTAGAATAGTTGGGTATGAACCCGATGAACCTATTGGGTGATTTTTAGATGAGTGATACATTAAAACTGGCGACTATATTGTTCGCCTATAAGGAATTACAAACAGGGCTATCGGGAATTATTGAAAAATTCCCTGGTAGCAAAAAGGAGGCTGTTCAATATATTGGAGAACAGCACCAAGAAACGCTCGACTTTATTGATCGAGCGTTTTCCGCTAACGAAAGAAAAGAACTTTCAGAGTTTGAAGACATGATACAAGACGATTTATCTAGAATGCCTACTCAACTTAATGAGGCAATCGCTAGATTTTCTATGCTTCTATCAGCAGCAGTCATAATTTGCCCGAATCCTACGCGGCAGTTTGTGGACAGCATGACGGAAGACGAAAACGATGGAGAAATAAATCTGTTTTCTAGTCATCCCGACTTCAAGCCTTGAGGTTATTTAGATGGAAGAAAGCAACCCATTACCAGCCGACGGTAAATGTCAAAGATGTGAATGCAAAACATCTTTCTTTACTATGAGTTGGTTTAATACCGAACACATATGCCAATCTTGCAACAATCAGGAAGAATTACACCCTGATTTTAATTTTGCAAAAGATGTTGAACTAGCATATGTTAAGAGAGGAAATTACAACTATCCAGGCGTCGGCTATCCAGGAAAGGATGGTCGATTATCGGAAGAATTCAAGCAAGCACTAATTGAAGAGTTAGGCTTGTGAACTTAGAAGAGTTACACAAATATGCGATGCAAGCCGGTCTTGTGGTCATATTGTGGCACATTTGTTCGCGTTTATGTGTCAGGTGGCAACCATGTGAACTCTTCACTTAGATGAGAAAAATTGGTATTTATGTCGATGGCTCGGCACCAGTTAATATTGCTTCGGCTGATAACCCCGCAGGTTGGGGATTGGTCGTTGTTGAAAACCCAACAGAAAACCATGATGGCGGCAAAATTTTGGCCGCTTATGCTGGCCCTGTTGTTACAGATGATGATGACTTAGACCATTTAGGTGCTAAAGTCGGGTCTAATAACACAGGGGAACTAAGCGCAATTTGGTGGGCTATGTTTATACTGCGTGCCAGACTGTCAGAAATCTTCATGGATGAAGATGAGACATTCGAGATAACAATTTACGGGGATTCCGAGTATGCTGGTAAAATGGCAAATGGAACTTGGAAGCCAAAAGAGAATAAAGAATTGGTAGCAGAAGTGCGAAAACTATGGGAACTTAGTCAATTGACGGGGTTTAACCTAGTTTGGGCGCATGTAAGAGCGCACCAAGGACATTATTACAACGAATTAGCAGACAAACTAGCCAATATTGGCGTAAATTTGGATGCCGTCACTGAGCAAGTAGTTTAGTGATTTTAGAGGGTTACACAAATATACGACTTTTACTAACATGATTTGGGATGGAAGAAAAGCAAGATAGCCTCGCTTTGACTGTCTCAGGCGGTAGCCATGTGAACCCTCACTAGATGGATGAATTTGAAAAAATACTTTTGGTTGCAAAAGCAATCCAGAAGAATCCTAAAGAATTTTTTGGACATCGAGACATAAAGATAGACTATGGCAGTTGCCATATAACCTACTATCATAATATGGACTACGATGTTAAAGTTATACTAACCTCTAGCGATACATTAGTCGTTACGCTAGATGACTACGAACTTAGCCCTGTTGGGCATAAGATAGTTCTAGCCGGTATTATCAAAAATGGAGAAGTAATCTCCTAGGTTAGTTCATATAGAAGAACGACCGCCGCCAAGCAAGGCGTTTAGATGAGAGTAAAGCGAGTTAAACTTGCCGCCCCTTTGCTAATTGAGGATACGCTAGACGAAAAGGAGTTGGAATCTCCTACTAGAACTCATAGTGAAGTTCAACTGATGTTAGAAGATGCTATTGTCCGAAGGGATCAATGGTTTAGACTTTGGGATCAGAATAAACTATCAAGAAAGCAAAATGTGGAGGCACTAAGAAACTATACTGCATTAAGAGGCGTTGTAAAAACCCTACAATGGGTTTTGCTTCATCCAGATATCGAGCATCCACTCGATTGAGGACTTAGATGAGTAACCAGTTTGTAAAAATTGGTTCCGACGGAAAACCGCTAAAGCCAAACCACCCTGTTATTAAACATGGGCCATTGGCTGGTAGTTTAGACTACGATGCAGACTTGAACCGTTGGAACATTAATTATTTTGGATTACACCGACTAAGGTTACTAGCCTTATTCGGTGGAAGTGAGATTGACCCTACCGAAATGTCGGAGTTTTGGGCTAATCTTGAAACATCGAGAAATGGAGATAACTTTGGAGATGAAAGCGGAGACAACATTAGTGACGAGAATGTCATAAGGGCAGTTTCTCTAAACACTAAGTTAAACGCTTATTTGAATAATGCAGCGCAGACAGAACATACAGGAATTTTCTGGATGCGTCCTTTTGTGGATTTGAACAATCATGCTTCACGCGATGAAGCAATAATGTTCGCAAATGCCGTGGATACGGCATTAGACATACTAAAAGGAGAAATTATCCAAGTGTTATCACATGAACAGTATGATTACTACGAAAGTTTTGTAGCATGGGTTCTCGATGACGAAAACTGGCACGGGATCGGATTTAATTTCTGATCGTGTCTTTTAGGTGAGTAAAATGAAAATATCACTAAGTATTGATATCTCAGCCGACGAGTTGGGAAGTATTTTGGCAGGTGCCCTTATGGGCGCAAAGGAGGCTATGGCAAGTAAGAAGCAGAAGACTGGTGCTGTAAAGTATAAGTTTAGGAAGGTTTCTTCTAAGAAACAGGAACAAAAACCTGTGGCCGTGCCCCAAGAGCCAATCACAAAGAAGCGTGGCCCTGGACGGCCACGACTCACACCTGAGCAAAAAGAGGAAAGGCTTGCTAAAAAGCAAGTTGAAAAATCGGGTAGCAAAAAGAGAGTAATGAGAAGATGGTCTACGCAAGAAGTGGCGTGGCTAAAAAAGAAAATTGGCAAGAAAAAGAAAGTCACTAGATTTAGTGACTCTACCGTTGCCAAATTCGAAAAAACTTTCGGCTATGCTAGAACCGAAAAATCCCTTGTAATGAAAGCGCAAGACCTTCTAGGTAATCGCAGAAAATACAAGGGCCGAAAGTATGGGAAGAATAAGTGAATTCTTTATTAACCCTAAACGCTTAGGATTTTAGATGGTAGAATATACAATTGAAGTGCATGATACGGTGACTATCACCGTTCCTGACGATCAACTAATTCCTTGGGAAACTTTTGTAAGATATGACACCCGTGAAAGCGGGGGGCATTTTTTGGAGGGTTTCGCTAAGGCAGCGGTCCAGACACTAGGAGCAGATTTCTTCAATGGCATTCCTAAATTCGACTTTTGTGAGCCTAGAATTGGCGACGAGTCGGATGGGAACCTTGGGGAAATGGAACTAGAGTCCGCCTACAAGAAGATTATTGAAGTCTATGGAACCGACTCTCTAAAAAACAGAGAGTTGATTCTAGAAGTCCTCAATATTCGCTCTAGGTATGACGATGATGCTGCAGAACAAGATTCGCAGAACATGCAAATGCTAGAGGCATTTGGATGGCCCGAAACTTTGGAGGAATTGACCAAACAGATCAACAGACACTTTTACCGTAATGATGATTATTCTAGGCTAGTCCAACTAGACTGGTTTAGAGATTATCTATATGAGATTCTTACGACTATAGAACCTACTAGTAATAGTTGGGATATAGACACAAATGCTATGTTCGTTACACTCGAAAAAATCGTCGATGACATGATTGACGATAGATACAATCGGGCGTTTATTTACGAATATGTCACTATAGACTTCCTAATTCAACAGGATGGTATCTATGTCGTATTTGAATTCCAAAGAACAGACGACGACACCTACATGGTGTTGTGATTGTTCTCTTAGGAGAGTTACACAAATATGTATTGTAACTATGATAAATTTCGTTTATGGCGCATAGGCAATGGCTCACCAGTCAATGACAAATTTTGTGCGTCAGGTGGCAACCATGTGAACTCTCCACCTAGATGAGTAAAATCGAAGACGAAGTTTGTGAAGAAATTCAGTCTCGCGCCTCGCGTGGCCTCAATAAGTATGGGGTTACAATGGAGCGTGACGACTTGGATATACACAAATGGCTTCAGCATCTTTTAGAAGAACTTCTTGACGCAGCAGTTTATGTTAAGCGTCTACAAAAGGAGTATGCGGAAATGGAAAAGAACCTAGATAAGGTTATAGAACTGACCGAAGAAATCAAATCAAAGATGGATGAATGAAGCGACTCATTTTTAGATGGACGATTTAGACCCACGAAAAATTTTATTTTGTGCTATGGTCGCTTGCACTAATAGCGACGAGTTAAGGAAGGACTTAGTTAATCTATACGACTTGTTAGTCGATAGTAGTAAGTTTAAAACAGGCTTTGAGGATATTAAGAACACCCTTGATGGTGGACTTTCAGGATTCGCAGAGTTCCAAAAAAGCACAGGTGGTGAAAGTATCCCTCCAGAGGCGATCGAAGACTTGAATAAAGCAGCCGCCGCTTATGTATGGTGTTATAGAATTCACTATCATGTCGAGGAATACATACCGTTGTTCGCGGTTCTAGAATCTGCTAGCGACTTTAACGCTGCAATCAATGGAACCAACGAATTCCTAGAAAAGAACCAATAAACTAGGGATATTTAGATGGAAGAAGCAATAATTTATGCTTTTATTTTATGCATGTTCATCTTTGTCGTTATAGACGGCGTTTATCGGGTTTCTATGAATAAAGACTTAGAAAAAATCCGGTTGATGATGAGCGATATACATCACATGTTATTTGTCGGGTCCGACGAAGAAGACCTAAAAATAGCATCACAAAATTACGAAGACAACCATGAGGAAATCAAGTCATGGGACGAGGCGTGATTCTTAGGGAGTTACTAAACTTTGAGGGCGAAAGCCCGATGACGAGCGCACAACACGCGCTCTGGAGATTTAACTTGGCGACTACGCTCTAACGCGTGGTGTGCTAAAATCGTCGTTTTCGATGGCCCATCTGGGCACTAGAATCGATCCAGGGTCATGAAAAGGAAATAAGATATTATAGACTGAAAAGTCGTTTTAAGAATACTAAAGAAAGTCTACATTGAATGAGTTCGTGGTGTTGTCCAACAACAGACCACCAAGATTCAATGATAAATGATGGACTGAGGCAAACAAACACTCGAAGAATTCCTTTACCTGTTAATAGGAATACAGTATCCAATGATGGTTACCCTATTTACGGATTGAAAGTAGTAGTTAGAACGATTTCGGTGACGATCGTGACTGCCAGAGAAATGAACTTAGTATCCTTGATGTTATTGTTAAAAAGAACTTTTGCGAAAAGCGACGAAGGTCGCAACGGTTGGAGAGAATTAAAATACTCTCCTGCCCAGACACACTTTTCGCAAAATCCACTAAGCGCATAGTCGCTCCCACTAGAGAGAGTAAATACTGAGGCGAAAGCCTATGAAGACCGCACCATAAGGTGTGAGCATAAGAATGACGAAGGTGACAACTTTTACTTCACACCATATGGTGCAAAAGTAAGGAGCGATAAATCATCGTATAATACTGGTTCGAAGACAATAGGTTCTTCGTGCTGCACTAGAGACTTAGAATTGATTAGCGATAATCACAAAAGTCCTTTTGCGAAATAAGACAAAGGATGTGAAAGGAGACTACGGTAAAGGTCTCCGATAATTCAACGCGGATGGCACTCGTGCCACTATGATACTGAATTACAAAAACAACTTTTGTTAAGAAAACCGTTATACTGAGAGCCTGATGATGATTTCAAGGAAGAATTCTCCAAAGGAGAAAGGTCTCTTCCGGGTGTAACTAGTTTATTCATATGAAGAATTCCCAAATTAAGATGAAGGTCTTTTGAGGGGTAAGACAGAATGTCTTTTCTATTAGTCACACAGGAAACTCGTGCGTGTTCCATGTATGTCCCTGTGCGATAAACTACTTAGATTTACTGGTGCTAATCTCGTTTTATTTCCTAGACGAAAGTCACAACGAAGCAAACCACCCCCAGCGGGGTTTGCAGAACGGAAATAAAACGAGGTATAATGTTTCTCTCTCACAGATGAGCGAAAAAATAAAAATCAGCATTATTAACCGAGGTGGATTTCAGCAAGGCGGTGTAAATACAAGAGGCGCAAGTTGCGTGTATTGTGGGTCGCCTACCGTTGTTCATACTTGGTGCAAAAAATGTTTGACTAACCTCCTAATGGCTAGGGGGTTATGTAGTAAGGCTATTGCTAAAGTTAAGGAAGAACAAGATTCTTTACTACAAGATTAGTCAGATAACTTAGATGGATCCGAATTACGAATGGAGATTTGAAAACGGAAGCCCTGTCGCTTTGACTGGGGCGTTTGGCGAAATATTGCCAGAAGAAATTTCTCTTGAGAGATTAAGCGAAATTAACGAAGATATCATGGATCGTGTTTCTAAATTACTAGAGGACACTTCCAAGATAAACAAAGAATTTCGAAAAGGGATGCCTAAGAAAAGAAATGAATTAATCTATTCTAAGGCCCTTTTGAGACATGAAATCGTTAATTATCAAAGAGATACTGGAGAGATTGTCACCTTCATTGAAGAGGGTGAAATACTATGGTCTTCTAATCCATTAGAGGGCTTGACTATCCCGCAAAGAAACCGTGCGTTAATCGTGCAGGTTTGCGAGGATTATGTTAGAAATGTTGTGAATTCAACCAAAAATTTCGACCCTATGAAATGCGACATCACTATTACAAAATTAGTGGAATCTTGCATTGAAAAACTGAAATTTGTCGAATTGGAAGACGCTAGTGCAATCATGCGAGTCTTGATTGCCGACGGATGGTTGATGTTCAACAATTCCAAAGAAGTGACGGTGACCCTACCTTATGGAAGGGGTGTTCCGCACTATGATGAGGATGTAGATATTACACATCCTTTTTGGAAAACAATATGACTATGGATAGTCGTTTAGATGGGAAATTATACAGGATTACTGATAGTTTTAGGACTATTACTACTCTTCGCAGTTATTATAGAAAGGCTAACTAGGGATTAACCTATAGTCCTGATAGAAAACGATATACTGCGAGCCTGCGCTAAGTTTATAGTCGCAGCGTATATAGTCAAATTTAGGTGAGAAAAATGTCAGAGGACACAAACCAAACAACTTTGGAAGACTTCTTGAATGAAGTCAAAGAGCAAGAAGGAGAAAGCCGAGCATTCGGAAGTGGAGAATTTGAAGACCGCACGACCTTGAAGGCAGAGAGAAACACTCTCTATCGAAACTACATTGTCGAAGGATATACTTCAGATGTTCAATCCAAGTTCGGAAAGAATACGGCTATCCGCTTGACCTCTCCTGAAGGAGAGAAGCAAACCTTGTGGGTCGCTGGATACGAAGAACAGCACTTTAACGCGTTTGTTAAGAGATGTGAAAGCGAAGGAAACGAACTTCCTTTGAAAATCTCTTTTGCTAGAACGCAACAAACTGCTGCCAAGTCCGGCAACACCTACAACAAACTGAACATCAAACTAGAAGATGCTGGCGAAGATGTTCAAATCGAACTAGACAATCTTTGAATTGTCTAGTCTTTTTATTCCAGCCCTCCCCTTCGGGGGAGGGCTTTTATTTTTAGATGAGTGATGAAACGAATCAAGAGATTTTGAAAGAAGCGAGTTCTTTCCTTGAGGCTATGTTAGAATCAGCCAAGGAGGAAGTCGAAAATAAAGGACAGGCTATGGGTATGTTTTACATGCCTGTGCGAAGAAAGACCTACCCTTCACACCTAGCACAAGGTATGAGAGGGAAAATTAGACATCATGGTGAAAACGGCGAAATTAAAGCCGACATTGATGTAGACGAGCATACAAACCTAGACGACGCTCTAGCGGAAAATGATTTAGGAGAAAGCACGCAGGGAACCCCTGTTTTCTCTTTCCCTTTCATTGACAACCGAGAAGTAGGTGCTATGGCGGTGGCCCTAGCGTTTAAAATGCTCAATGATGTCAAATTTATTTGTATGGTTACCGAAGCCTGGGCCTCTGATCAAAAATCGTTGCGCCCAAGTAAAGATCCCAATAGAAACGAAGTTCTAATTGGGTGGTGCCTTTCATTTGATGACAAAAGTAACATCCTTGGCTACCATAGTGACATGATTATGTTCGCTAGAGGTGAGCATGGTATTACTTGGACTCCAAATCTTGAGGGCCAAAAATTTGAAACTAGTTTAAGCGAAATTAAAAAGCAACCACTAGTAGGCAACATTATTGATAGAATAGTGCAAGATTCTGTAGACGAATTTTACTGCGGACAATAGTCTCTATTCTAGTTTAGATGAGTAATCGAAAGATGCCAAAATCATCAGTTCCCCCAACTGAACTTAACGAATGGGGGCACCCTAACGAACTATGGGATTTCTGTGGCTTTGATGCAAAGCGACAAACTTCTATGTGGAGAAGGGTTGAAAAAATGACCGAAGAAGAAAAGGTCGCTGGGCTTAACGCCCTTATTGGAGAGGAAGAATAATGCGATACGAGTTCGATGAACTTAAGTCGGTTTTCTATAACTACGAGTTAGGATATTTGGAAGGGCTACAGTATGCTCTACAACTTGTCCGATTAGATGCTATGGGAAGAATTGAATCTTCTGCTGACGAATTAGAAGAAATGATTCTTGAAGCAAAATCGAGAGTGGCTGAAGAAGCCAATTGATTCCCTTTCCTTTTAGATGGATGACGACATATTTGAATGTCTTCCAGATGACATGAAACCTATAGTTGAGACTGTAGAAATTAGTGACTCCGCCTTTTTGCGGATTGACAGATTTCTATATCACGACGAAGATGTAGTGCATTTGAACATATATACCGAGGGCGAGCAATCTGCTATGGCTCTCAAAGAATTCTTGATGGTTCTAATAGAATCAGAAGAAACAGAGGTAGGACAAGACCGATTATACGATATAGACGGCCCGTATTCCGAACTATGGAAAACAAGCGTCACGGTCATTAAATCTACAAAAGGGCTTAACGCCCTTATTGGAGAGGAAGAATGATTCCTTTCCTTTTAGATGAGTGAAGTAATTCATGAAACACCAATTTTGTATAAAAAGACCAGCACAGGAAAAATCCAACAATGGAGAGCCTGGGTTGAGCAGACCGATGACGGCTTTCTTTTGAAAGTCGAGTCAGGTCAGACCGACGGGCGGAAAACTGAAACCGCAGGTCAGGTAATTAATGAAGGAAAACAAAAGCGTTCAGCGCGTGAACAAGCCATCTTTGAAGCAACTTCAAAGGTGAATAAGAAGCGTGACGAAGCCTATTTCGATACGATCGAACAGGCACAGAACGAAATTAAACTCCTTCCTATGCTAGCGCACCCATTTACGAAGCGCAAGCACAACATTACCTACCCTGCTATTGTTCAAAGAAAGTTCGACGGAGTTAGATGCCTTGCTATCCTTAATGAGGACGGCACGGTTAAACTAATGTCTCGAAAAGGTAAGGAATTTCCACACCTAAACCATATTAGAGAATCTATTGCTAAGGCTAATAGTAATTCTAGTATCGTTATTGATGGTGAGTTATATTCCGACACATTGACTTTTCAAGAGTTGGTCGGATTGGTGCGTCGTGTGACACTAAAGCCTGGAAACGATAAGCAAATGCTTGAAGTTTCCTTGCGTGTCTATGACTGCATCGATTTACAAAAAGAGCCAGACTTTGTAGAAAGATACGAAGTGATCAAGCGGGTTACCGCTGACGCTGACTATCTATCTCTAGTCGAGAATACCTTCGTTTCTAAGGAATCGGAGATTCATGCGGCTCAAGCAAAATTCGTGGAAGAAGGATACGAGGGCGCGATGGTTAGAAACCTAAAGGGCGCTTACCGTATCGGAAAGCGAAGTGCAGACCTACAGAAAGTGAAAACTTTCTTAGACGGCGAATATAGAATCGTCGATTATCTGGAAGGAACGGGCAACGAGAAGGGTTGTGTCATTTGGATTTGTGAAACTCCAGAGGACCGACAGTTTCGAGTTCGCCCAAGAGGAACACAAGAGGACAGAAAAGTCCTTTTCCAAAACGGAAACGACTACATCGGTAAAATGCTAACAGTTCGATATCAAGAACTAACCGATGATGGCGTTCCAAGATTTCCCGTAGGTATCGCAATTCGAGACTACGAATGAGCCGAGAGGCTACTTAGATGACAACGAAACAGCATCGAGTATATACCGAGGATGAAATGTTCTTGGTAGAATGCCCCAAAGGGGGAGATTACGAGAACCAACGAGAAGAAGACGGTAGTGTGTTCTGCGATTACTGCAATGCACACCTATTCGACTTCGAAATGATGGACGACGGTCCAGCGAGATGGGTGATCAGTAATGTCCAACCCAATGTTAATGCGGATGAGTATTTACTCACTCCGCATGAAAGGTTCATCACTTCCACAAATCCAGAAGGGCTTATACCCGTTACTTGGAAGAATGAATTGATGACCGCCAAAATGGTGAACATGTTGATAAACATGAAAACAGAAACGGGCGAAGAATAGCCTCCGAGTGAGGTCTTAGATGAGTGAAGACGAATTTTACTGCGGAGATGATGAAGAAAAACCATTGAGGGAAGATATGGTCGAGTGTAATCTCTGTGGAAAAGAAATTTTGAAGATGAGAAGCAACAACCCTCTACCTTTGGTTCATTCCGAAGACGAACTTGGAGGGAGATGTTGCGTTTCTTGTAACAGTTATGTTACTGCTGCAAGAATGCTACTTCCGCGAAACGGGGATCCTTTTGTGATGGCAGATACGGTAGACGGCATGGTTCGTTTTATCCGTATGGCTAACTCAATGAGGATTGCCCAAGAGCAAATGCGGGAAAACCTAGATCGATTGTCTAAAATAATCTAGGTAACTTAGATGGAAGAAGATATATTTTACTGTGGTGAAGCAGTAACAAATCCTAATGAAGCAGCGTGGAGTTGCTTTGTTAAAGGGCCAGAGAAAATCTGGCGATTTAAAACCTTTGAGGAATTCAGGCGTGATGGACGATTAGACCGCACCGAGGGTCGAATGGGTTATCATCCCATCGACTGGAACTCTGAAGGTAGCATGAATTATTTGATGGGTAAGCCTGTTCAACCAGAATTAGCGTCTACGGACCGGTATTTTAAGGCCGTCCTTGAAGTAAAGGAAGGGAAGTTCCATGTCTACGCAGACGATGATGTTGATCCAGACCGAGAATCGTGGACAGTCGATTATCAAGATATAATTTATGATTACCCCGTCAAATAAGACGATTTAGATAGAATATGGGAACAAGAAACCTAACTATTGTTTTGAAAAATAGAGAACACAAAGTAGCGCAGTATTGCCAATGGGACGGATATCCCGAAGGGCAAGGTCGAACAGCGTATTTGCTTCTAAAAGGTAATGTGGCCGTTATTGAGCAATCGCTTAGTAAATGCCAATGGATAACCGAAGAACAAATTGAGCAACGCTGGCGAGAAGCGCACGTCATGTGTGAAGTTGAGTGGGAAGGTATGGAACACGGCTTTAGATTTGAAGTCGGTGAAGCCATCAAAAACCTTTACCCTGAAATGGAGCGATCGCACGGTGCTTTGATTCTTGATAGTATCATGAATAGTGTCGGGCCGATTTATCTACAAGATGGAATCGAGTTCGCTGCTAATGATACTTTTTGCGAGTGGATATGGATTGTCGATTTCGACAACCGAGTTTTCCAAGCATTCGAGCCTACGAAGTGGCACGAATACGATGCTGTGGAAAATCAAGAAAGTTATCTAGATACACTAGACTTAGACATTAAGATGACTAAAGTTCTAGAGTTAGACCTAGACGACCTTCCTAAATCACAAGACGCATTTTTGGCATCATTTTCTAAAAGAGAATGATGTTACTTAGAAGAGTCACACAAAACGACGGGCTTGATTCGGGCCATCATAAGTCCTATTCCTCACGGTTGTAGGATGGGTAAGTCCCCATGTGGACTCTTCACCTAGATGGAATGGAAACCAAGAAAGAGTGATATTGAATGGACTAGAAACCACATCGCTACCATTAGTGAGGGTGGTATATGGGGAATACCTATTGCTAACGCTAGCACCGTTCAGTTTTTCCACTCGGATAAAACATATATTGCTACGATACACGGCGGCGACATGAAAACGCAAACCGTGATGATGCAAACCATGAAGGTTTTGAAGATACTAGGCTACGAAGCGAGAGCCATCATTAATGATGTAATAGGATCTACAGACCGCAAGTTTCAGGAAGACAATGCCTGAACTTTTAGAAGAGAACTCTAAAACTCCAATATATTGTTATTATGGTCACCGTAGTCATGGTGGTCAGGGGAAGCCCAAGCAGTCTCTTCACTTAGATGGAAAGAATCGTATTGGACGATATTTTTGATGACGACGGAAAGTGGGCTATAATGCCTAGTGAAATCGTCGAGGCTTTGAAAAATGCCTACCATGAGTTAGATAAACAGCAAGCAAAAATCGACCAACTGGCTGAGATTTTTAGTGAAATACAGAGCGCACAAAGAGAGATGCAAGATATCGCAAACCGATTGAATACTCTCCAAATGCAACCATTTTTCACACATAAGTTGATTGCTGAACTCGTAGAACCTATTCTACGAGACTAACTTATTTTAGATGGATATAATGGGAATTATTATTCTTGTATTTACATACATTTTGATCGGCTTTGGTTTCGCTGCCGGTTTTGCGTTATTCAAATACGCAGCACAAAAGTGGGACAAACGCCAAAAACAAAAGACGGGGATTAAACGATATCGCCGTTAGGCGTCTTAGGAGAGGAGGGTTGTAATATTAACCGATGACGATTGGGTTACAATGCCATAATCTCCCCTAGATGTGGGACGATGAGTTTCAACAGAATTTTGAGGCGAAATGCCAGGAGTTGCAAAAGACAACTGAACTTGTAATGACTCCAGATGATGATCATGAGGGAAAGTTTTGGCTTTACTCTCAAGGCATGAAGGAGAACTACAATATTGAAGACTTGGAAATCAAAGATGTTCCAGGTATGTTTGTCAATGTTGCTGGAAATTTAATCTATGAGATTAACGCCTATAGACTCGTTAGTGAAAAGCCTGTAGAGGTTGGAAACACGATGGGTTGGAATACAGGAGAAATTTTGGTTGTTCAAGGAGATGCCTGGGATGGGCGACACTCTTGGAAAGCCGAAGATATGCTCCGCTTGACTAGCCGACTAACAGATGTAGAATGCTGCGCTAGTTGCGAAGTCAAGGAAGCGGGGATTACCGAGTAATCTCTTTTTAGATGAGCGATAATGAAGATTATATCATTAAAGTCACAAAGGCCTGTGCTGAAAACGGGCATAAGTTTGCACTAAAGTCTTGTTTAGTGTGTAATGGTGACAGTTTAGATGGAAAAGATAACTAAGCAAATTAGTTTATACAATATATCTGACTTACAAGAGACTGCTGAACAGTTGAACTCTGACGAGCCAGATACGATTAGGGCTAACTTGAGAGTCCTGTGGAATGCTTACAAAGAAACCGTTCCCGAAGATCATTGGCCTAGAAACATGCGTCAATGGATTCAAATTAAAGATGAAAAGCCTAAAGCCCGTTGTGGCTACTTTAGTGTGAACATTCCGATTAAGGGA
>MDTG01287791.1_pt1 | contig 27451 bp, 18 predicted proteins | sample 811421 | NCBI WGS metagenome assembly MDTG01 (sample SAMN05326645, study PRJNA326480) | marine metagenome | isolation source: seawater | place: Pacific Ocean: South East | collected 2011
TCATACACCTCGGTGACCACCCGGGATTACACCTTCGACGGCGCTGAAATTACACCACGTGCGTGGACGCTACCGCCGAACTCGAAAAACTGGACTTACCCAAAGATGAACTTTGGCGTGTAGTGCGCTTTGAGGTGAGCAAGGCGGGTTGGACAAGCTGGCTGCATGAACGTGAATGGCGCTCCCCGGGCGATTTCAAGTTACCCAAAACAATTCAAGCTGCTTTTGTCCGCAACACTGCAGAAGCATCAGAATTGATGGAGCGAATTCATGATAACCCGAGAAAATTCAAATGTAGGCCAAGGTCAATTATTCCGATGACCGTTCTTTGCCAAGGACTGCTGACCTGATTTGACGGCCCTGAGCGGACCTTGCTGCCTAGCGCAGCGGAAAACCGATGTTAACCCTGATTGAACGGTCGCACTAGGATTGGCGGCCGCGCACGCGCAGCCCTGGCTAGGTCAAGCGGTCTGCGCAGGCAGCGAATGAGTGGCAGTGTGTATGTGTAGCGCTCATTAGCGGAAGCCGGGTTTCTAGCACATTGGATGTCACGAACTATACTAGACGCACATAAACCTCTCTCTCATCGCTTGGGGCTAGCGTGTCCATTTAGGTAAGCAACGCACCGAAGGATGCCGCTCGCAGCATGCCACAAAGTGCAACTTTGCAAAGCCCGCTTCCTCCGCATCGCAGTCTTTCGTCCAGAACGCCGTGAAGGTCAGCTTCCCGCCCTCAATAGACTTTCAGCCCTCCAGCCAAAGCCTCCGCTTTCGAAAAACACGTACGACCGACTCGGAAACGCAAAGCGAACGCATGGTCGGCGTCAGACTGCTCTGCCCTCGCCCTCACGCCTTCCCTGCCTCTTCCAGCAGGCGGACAAGCCAGTCGCGCGGGATATGTCTTCGTCCCAGCAAACGGCCCTGTGCCACGACCCGTTTCGCGTCCGGCCCGGAATGAGGGAGGCCGCACGCGACGTGGACGTCCGCCCGGGAAAGGACCGATTGCACGGCCGGGTCGGCCTCTCCGTCACGCGGCTGTAGCAAAACAACGCTAGAGGCCCCTGCTCGATGTGACAAGGAGATGGGCTTTGACAACCTGGTTTTCGGAAAAGGTCGAAAAACGCGGAAGTGAGATCGAGGGACGGGGCCTGTTCTGCGTCGCCCCCATAAAGGCGGGCGAAACCGTCGTCGTGAAAGGCGGTCATGTCTTTGACCGGAAGACGAGAGACGAACTCGCCAGGACGCTTGGTCCTGCCGAAATCCAGATCGACGATCACTTGTTCATCGGGCCTGTAACGCAGGAGGAGCGGGAAGCGTCGATGATGTGTCTCAATCACTCATGCGACCCCAACGTGCGGATCGTCGGTCAAATCACGTTTCGTGCCATGCGCGATATTGATCCCGGCGAAGAGCTCACCTTTGACTATGCGACTGGTGATGACGACGACTGGAAACTGGAATGCGCCTGCGGCACAGCTCGCTGCCGGGGGCGGGTGACCGGAAGGGACTGGAAGATCCCTGAACTCCAGCAGCGATACGCCGGGAAATTCTCCGACTATCTGCAGCGAAGGCTGACGAAGCAAAGCGCCTGAAAGCAGAACGTCGGGACAATGAAAGGTCAGGCGCCTCCCCCTGCCCCTCACGTCCTGCGCGCCTCGAGGCCGAGGTAGTCGAACGCCTGGAAGAACGGCGCCGTGACGCGGAAGCCCGCATCTTCCAGCAGGCGGACAAGCCGGTCGCGCGGGATGCGGTGCCATGTCTCGCGCATCCGCCCGACCACCGCCTCCGCTGCCGCCGGCGCATGACCCCGGCCCTGGAGCCAGTCGCGCAAGGGGGCGTCGTCCTCCTGCGGCGCAAGCGCATCGACGAGCAGCAGTTGGCCGCCCGTTCGGAGCCTGGCGGCGATGGCGCGCAGCAGGTCGCGCTTGGCGCCATCGTCGGGAAGAAAATGCAGCACCAGCGAAAGCATGGCCGCGTCGTGGGGCGCTTCGGGCGTGTTTTCGAGCATGTCGCGGTGGAAGTCGATGCGGCCTTCCACTCCCTCCGCCCGTGCCTTGCGCCGGGCGGTTTCCAGCATCCCGGCGGAGGGCTCGACCGCCGTGAAGCGCGTGTCCGCAAGCAGGGCCGCTCCGGCCAGGATTTCCGCCCCCGTGCCGCATCCAGCCACCAGCACCCGCGCGGGACGCGGCCGCCGCGCGGCCAGGACATGCGCCATCAGCCCGATCGCAAGCCCGTATCCGGGCACCAGGCGCGCGATCCGTTCGTCATAGTCCTCGGCTGCGTGATCTGGAAAGACGGTCATGGCGCCACTCCCCTGGATGTGTATGTGTTCCCCCGTCCGGCGCAGGGCCGGGCGGGACCGCGATGCCGGAGGTAAAGCAGATGAACGGCGCACTATCCAAACGGGAAGCCGACGCGCCCGACGCGGCGCGCCACGCTTCCGACTGCGCGCTGGAGGCGTGGCTGTCGTTTCTCGGCCATCGCTGGAACGCGCTGATCCTGTGGCGGCTTTCGCTCGGGCCGAGAAGCTTCTCGATGATGTCGGCGGAGCTTTCGCGCATCACGCCGAAGGTGCTGGCCGAGCGGCTGGCCGCACTCGCCGACAGGGGTCTCGTCACGCGCTCGCAAGAGGCGGGCTTTCCGCGCGCGAGCGCCTATGAACTCACGCCGTCCGGGCGGGAGCTGGCCGCAAGGCTTGCGCATTTCCACCAGTGGGCGGCCGACAACCCGCTCCCGCCAGGCAACGACAGGCGCGCCTGACGCGACCATGCGAATGCGCCGGGCGGCTTCCGGCATCCAGGCGGAGGGCCGGGAACCGGGCGTCAGGCGAGGTTCGACAGGAGACGCCTGACGATCCGCTTGTGAAACGGCGTGATGAGGAAAAGGTAGAGATAGCCGAACCAGTGCCGACGCCTGACCAGCGTGGAGACGGACACGGCGGTGCCCGCAGGGACCCGGCGCGTCCGGGTGACGACCCTGAAGTCGAGATGCCAGTCGTCAAACCCCATCACGACCGTGTCGGGCGACCGGAAGACGACCGGAAACGCCCCGGCCTGTCCTTCATCGACCGAGATCTGCCCCTTCTTCAGGCCCAGTCCGCCGACGATCAGGTTTCGCGTGTCGTTCAGCAGGCGCACCCACAAAGGCGGCCTCGGACCGAACATCGCATCCACGGCGTCCGACGCGCTGAGCGTGGGGGCGGGGACGATCCTCTCAAAGGAATCCACCCAGTTCGCGCTTTCCAGATGCGGACTGGGAAGGGCGAAGTCGATCTGCCGTATTGCGCTGCGTTCCACATCGGGCCCCCGGGTTGCCAGGAAACAGGGCGGCGAGACGGCACCCTCGCCCTCACCTGCCGACACATCACCCCGGAACCTCCCGGACGCACATGTGGTTTTCCGACGCACCGCGCGGAGAATCGGAAGGCAGCGCAGGATGGCACCCCGTGTCCGCACCGCCCTGCCCGGGGCTGTCTGCAACCGCTCATCGCATTGCCGCTTGAAGGCGCACGGCAACGCTGTACCATCATGGCATTCGACTGAACCATTGCGCTGGTGGGGGGCCTGCCGATGCTCGAGCCGATTTCCGCAGCCGTTGCCGGCCTGGTCACGACCAAGGTGCTCGAGAACCTCGCCGGCGACTGCCTCTACGACGTTCTGAAATTCGGCACGACGGAGTCGGGCGCGGCGGTGGGCCGGCTCATCGCCGAGCGGCAGCGCTCCGGCGAACTCCCCACCAACCACACCATGGAACGCGGACTGCGGCGCGCGGCGGTGAACGCGACATTGAGCGTCATGAGCCGTGTGTCCGGCGACGACCTGGCACGGATGTTTCTGGCGGAAGGGGGAAGCCGTGAGCCCCTCGAGGCGGTTGCGGAGCAGATCAGGCGGGGCCTCAAGGCGGCGAGAGGCGAGCTGGAAGTGCTGCAGCGGCTCTACCGGCATGACGGCTGGGACACTCCCCGCAGACAGGCGCGGCTGAAGGCCCATCTCGATGCATCCGCAACGCGGATGGACGCACTACACGCGGAAAAGGACGACATCGAGCATGTGATCGCCCGTATCGCCGGGACCAGGACGGCCGCGACGCCGGCCATGCAGGCACTGGCCGGGATCATGCTGAGGGTCACGGTCGATGCCTGCCGGCTGCGTCATGACCTTGGCGAACATGTGCAGGCCTGTCTGGCGCCCCGGTTTACCGGCGAGGGAGCCGACTGGAGCGTTCTGTTTCCGCTTTTCTTCGCGCAGGAGATGAAGGACGACCCGGCGCTTCACGTGATCCTGGTCCAGAACCGGCTTTCCTGGAACGCGGAGAAGGTCGCGGCCCTCCAGGGCGATCTGGAGGCCTTCCGCAAGGAGGCGCGCGCCGAGGCCAACGAGCTGATGCTCCGGCAGCGCACCGACTCGCAACGGCTGCAGATGCTCATTCGCAATGACGCGCACAGAAGCCGTCAGCTCTCGGAGATCCTGTCCGTCGCATGGCTCCTGGACGCAAAGGGCCGGGCGACGTTCCAGGACATGTTCCGCACCCCGGAGAACACCGTGTCACGTCCGGCGAACGGCGAGGAAAGCGCCGTCCAGTTCCACTATTCGGAGCGCGGCGACGAGTTCCTGGGGCGCGAGGAAAAGCTGCGCCGCATCGAGGCGGAATTCCTGGATTTTCCCGAGACCCTGCGCCAGCCGGAAGACGCCTTTCGCTGGATGGCGATTTGCGGCGAGGCGGGAACGGGCAAGAGCCGCCTTGCGCAGGAGATCATCCATCGAAACCTCGCCCGCTTCCGGCTGGCGGGTTTTGCCTCGGACAGCCTGCTCTCGAACCCCAGGTTCGCGCGCGAGAACCAGGATCGCATCACCGAACCCGTGCTGATCGTCATCGACTACACGGTCGGTCACCAGGACAGGATCCCCGAGTTCATGAAGGGCTGGGTGGACCATGCGCGCGAGGCGGCGCGCCGGGGCGGGCCGCCCGTGCGCATCATCCTGCTGCTGCGGCGCCCCGACGACAGGATCCTGGACGACATCCGCTCCCTTGGCGGCAACAGCGCCGACCGGCTTCTGGCGGACGGGGAAATGTTCGGCAAGGACGACCCGATGCTCCTGCAGCATCTCACCCAGGAGGAAACGCTCGCGCTCATGCGCGCGCGCATCCGCCGAACCGCTGAAGCCCACGACGAGGACGAGGTCGAGACCTCGGACGATGGAGCACTTCTCGAAACGCTGAAGCGGTTCGACGAGGAAATGAGACCCCTGTTCGCGATCATGGTTGCCTATGCGATGCAACGCGGCACACTGGAGGGGACGGAGAGTGGCGAAGACCAGGAAAGCGCGCGCTTCCAGCTCTTCTCCAGCTACCTGAAAGGGCAGTGGCGCAACTACTGGCGCATCCGGGCAGGCTCTGGCAGCACATCGCTGGAGACCGTGGACGAGATCGTGACCGTCCACGCAAACCTCATGCGGATCTGCACGGCCTGTGGCGAACGGGAGCGGACCGACATCGAACGCTTCCTGAAAACGCTGGCGAAGGAGGACGAGGACATCGCCGACCTTCTGCCCAGCGCAAGGCGGCGAAGCGAACACGCGATCCGCGACCGGCTGGTCGTTTCCATGGCCGGCGGACGCGGGGAAATGAAGGGCGGGGTGGTGGACCCCTTTCCCACCCTGGAACCGGACCTGATCGGCGAGTGCTTCCTGCTCATGTCCTGGGAGGATCTCGGCATCGACCGGGCGCTGTGGTGCGGAACCGGCGACATCATCGGAATGGCCTGGGGGATCGACCCGGATCGCACCGGCAACTTCCTGCGGCTGATGGCGCTGGACTATCCCCGTCGGATGCAGGCGGCGAACTGGTTCCCGGTTCCGCTCCACGACCTTCGCGCCGCGCGGGCAAGGGCGCGCCTGCTGCGCAACATCTCGCGCGACACGTCCTACCATGCACGGTCGGAGTGGATCGGGGTCGATGCGCTGTCGCGCATGTTCGACCTTGCCGACCGCTTCGGGGAGGAACTCGGCGCGCATATTGACGAGGATGCCGAGATCCGGGGCCATTATGGCCAGGTCCTCAAACGCCTCAGCGAGGTGGCGGCGAATGTCGTCAACCCGAACCTTCTCGTCGAGGACCTCTCCACGGACACCGAGGCGGAGGCCGAAGACGAGGAACCCGCGATCAGCCGGCGGTTCTCGGGCCTGGCCGGAAACAGCGAGGACACGCCGCCGGGCGCCTTCACTCCGCCGCCGGATGACGTGATCGCGCTGGTCGTCAAGCGATTGCCCGGCCTGATGGAGCGCGCGAAACCTCACGTCTTTTGCAAGACCCCGCTTGTCGAGCGGTCCCCCTTCGTCGAGGTCCTGCGCAACGTTCTCGTCTCCGCGTACTGGGCAAAGCGGGACGACAAGAACGCCGGCGGCTACTGGCCGGCGCCGCGCACCGAGGACGAGGCCGCGGCCCTGGCCGCGTTCCGGGCCGAACTCCTCGACCGTCTCCGACCGGAAACGGAGAGCGACGACCTGACCATGATTTCAGGCCTTCTTGTCGCCGTCACCTATGCGGAGTGGGACACGAAGCTCGAGGACTATCTCGACATCTCGCGCCAGATGGCGGACGTGATCGAGCATTTCGACGAACTCACGCCCGTGCGCGCCGGGCATTTTCTCGCCTATTACGGGAACTTCCTCGTCTCGCTCCTCAAGGCCCTGCAGGCCGACGAGAACGTGGACATCACCGATGACCTGATCCTCGTGGACCGGGTGTTCGGCCGGCTCGTGTCGCGCGTGGTTTTCGACGGAGACACGAGCGAGAAGGACCTGCGAAGCTACCTGGGATCGGCACTCGACATGGTCAACAGGCGCGCCTTCGAGGCCCTTGACGAGATCCTGCCGCTGCCGGACGAAATCCTGGACACGGTGCTTCGCCAGACGGCGGACAATCTTCCGACCCTTTCCCTTTCGGTCAAGGTGCTCTCCGGGCTCACCCAGCCTCTCGTCCTGCTGCCGGAGGAAGAAAGCTGGACGGAGGCACAACGGGTCCGGCACCGCGAAATCCTGCGCATCTTTTCCGAAGTCCTGGACAGCGGTCGCCTGGAAGGCGACACCTTCAGGATCCCCTCCTTCTCCAATCTCGGATACCTGCTTTGGGTCTGGGTGTTCGGCAAGGTCTCCCCCCATGTGCGGATCGACGAGGAACAGGTCGACAGGCTGATCGACCTTCTGGAGCGGAACGTCGGCGAGCGGGCACGCTCCAGCCTTCTCGCGCATCAGGCGAACGTGGGCACGCCGCTCTGGCCCGTGCGGATGCCGGGACCCATGGCACGCTACATGAAGATGCTCGCAGCCCGCGACGGGCTTTCCGATGATCTCATGAACGCGACCGTTACGGTCTGGGCCGAACTTCTGCTGGCGGAGCGGGCGGAGGAGGTTCTCGCCGAAATCGACGCACTCCTGCCAACCAGGGAACCGGCCGACGCGGAGAGCCTGCGCAAGGCGGCCCTCGCCTATCGCGGCATGGCGCTTGCGGGCGGGCTCGTCTCCAGCCCGGTCATGCTCGACCGTTTCAGGGACCGGCTCGTGCGCACACGGCCCCTCGGGCCGGCCGGCGTCGCCCGGCTTTACCGGAACGGGACGGAGCGCAAGGACGCGCATGCCCTGATCGACGCATATGACGGCGCCCTGACGGCGGCGCGCGCGGCAGTTGCCCGCCTCGATATCCTCTCAGGCGGCGATCCGGCAGACTGGCTTGAAGCGGAGGACCCTCGCCCATGAGCGATACGCACGACAAGGCCCTGAACGACGCGGTCGGCCGGGCTCTGCTCGACCGGCTCAGGACCGCGCGGGACACGGATGACATGTTCGCCGACCTCGACCGGCTGCGCCATTTCGCGGCACGCGGCGCGCGCGCGCCGCTGGCCGAGGCCCTGACATACCTGCTCAAGATCCTGCCGGAGGATCACCCCGAGCACCAGAAGCTGACGGCGGAACTCGGGAGCCTGCCGAGCGCGCCCGCCCCCGCACGGGTTCAGGCAACCCCGCGCCCGATGAAGTCGGAGAAGGTCGTGCCGATCCCCGACACGCTGCCGGACCTGCCCGACCTCGCCAATCCGCCGGACGACGATGCCGAATGGCCGGTGCCGCCGCTTTTCGCAGCCCTTTGGCAGGACGAGCGCACCGGACTGCGAGGGGCCGTGCGGCTTGCCCATGCCTGTTTTCCCGAAACCCTGCCGGCCGGGCTCGCGGTGCGCGCGGTCGCCGCGCGCAGCACCGAGCTTCTTCACTACCCGGGATTCCGCGCCGTGGAGATCCTCTTGCGGGAGGCCGACGGGGCCGAAGTCTCGCATCTGGCGGTCTATGGCACCACGCACGCGCTGCAGATCAACGGAACGTCGCCGGGCATCCACGAGTTCAACGCCGGAGCCTGGAACGCGCCGGCGGCAGGCGGGGCCGCCCGCTCCCCGCTGCGGCTGACCGACCGGGAGGAAGCGACCTCCTACCTGCACTTCTTCTGCGGTTGCGTGCATGGCGAGGACGGCCCCTTTTCCGTCGTGGAAACGCAGGAACAACTGCAAGAGCGCTGGCGCGGCGACCGGATGCCCGACGGGCTTGCCGACAAGATCGCCCCGCTGCGCTTCGAGGAGGAAGACGCGGCGGGGGACATCGATCCTGGCAAGGCAAACGGCAAGGCGGGCGAACCTCTTGCCAACGGCGCGGCGCGGGAGACGCTGGAAAACCGGCAGTGGAGCATCCATGCAACGCTGCTCTACTCGCATGCGCTCTTCGCAGCGGACTTCTCGGTCAAGCCGACCGGGATGATCGAGATGGTCCAGGACAAGCCGGTGGCGGCGGAACTTCCTCTCCTGCGCGACGGGTTCATCGACGGGCTGCGGATCGGCCGGCTCGCGGGTGGCACCTGACGGGCGGCATCTGACCCGGCACACGGATGTGCCGGGTTCCCTTGCGCCCCACGGGAGGCATCACGCCGCGAGTGTCGCCGCGCCATCGCTGCTCCAGGTGCCACCCGGCCGGTAGCGGGCATGAAGACGCCCTTCCCGGGTCGCGAAGAGGTGCATCCAGCCGTTGTCGAACAGCGCCTTCACCGCGGCGTGACGGTCCAGCACGTCGCCGATGGCCTCTTCGGGCGCCTCGATCAGCACCGAAAGCCGCAGCGGCTCATGGGCAAGCCGTTCACCGTCATGCACCGCCTGCCAGGGCAGGCCTGGCCGCAGCCGACCGCCGTTGCCTTCCACGACGCCGATCCCGCCGACAACGTTGTGGATCAGCTTGTTGCCGCCGCCGAAGACCTCCGGCGCCACGGCCGAGCCGTAGTACTGGAGGCTGATCCAGCTTGCCACGACCACGGGCGCGGTCAGCAGAAGCTCCAGCGTTGAAAACCCTTCGTCCGCCCGCCAGTCGTAGCTGTGCAGGAAGGCGCGACCGCCAAGGTTCGCGCCCGCGCTTGCCACGCGCGGGCCGGCGATGAAGGTCGCGCAACCGGCAAGCCCCCACTCGGGCCGCAGTTCAGCCCAGTTCGCCGCCCTTGCCGCAAGCGTTCGCGGCGTCGCACCATGAAGGCGGACCGCACGTTCGGCCCGCGCCATGCTCCCCGCCCCGTCGAGCCAGTGCCTGGCGGCCTCGAGCGCGGATGCCTGAGGCTCGCCGGGCCGGGGCGCGTCGTGCAGGGTCACCTCGTCCGTGGTCGTGTCATGCAGGGCGGCGACGAAACGCGTGTCTCCGGGCACCTCGATGCCACGGACGACAAGCCCCTTGCGCGTTTCCGCATCGTTGAGAAGTGCCGCGAGCACCCGCGCGGAGACCTCTCCGGTATGACCGCCGCAGGCCCCGCAGTGATAGGCGCTCTCGTGCGGATTGTTCGTCACGTTCGCCCCGTGACCGACCAGAAGCACCAGCGGGGCAAAGCCCCCGCGCAGGCTCATGGCGCCCAGGACCCTGGCGGCGAGATCCGCCTTCGCCTCGCCGTCCAGATTGTCGAGCAGGCGCGGCGCCGGCTCACCGCATGCGTCCCCGTTGCCCGCGAGGCCGAGCGCGTCCCGCACCAGCTTCACACCGTAGAGCGGGCCGGCCGCCTCGACGAAGGCGAAGGAGGACACCGCCGCCTGCCGGAACCGGCCGAAGGCGCGCGCCGCCCGCGCGCCGATGCGCTTGCGCGCCTCCCCCGGCGTGTCGGTCTGGCTGGTGGAGGCAAGAGCCGGCTTCAGCAGCACGGGAAGATGTGCCTCCACCTCGTCGGAACCATGTGCCGTGTGCTCCAGCGGCAGGCCGAAGAAACCGGCGAACCCCAGCGTCTCGATGCCCGGCGCCTGTGCCTCCAGCGCCCTGCGAAACACCTCGGAGCGCACATCGATGCAAAAGGCCGCCTGAAGCACGGGCCGCACGTTCTGGCGCGGCGCAGGCGCAAGGGCCGCCGCAAGCCGCCGCTGGTGGGCGCGTTCGCCCGCTTCCTGCAGGATCGCATCCACGACCGCGTCCCGATCCGGGGTCACCGGACTTTCATGAGCGGCAAGCGTTTCACGCCACCGCGCGGCAACCTCCGGCACATGGGCGAGCAGCGCCTCCTCCCACACCAGACGGATGGCCAGCAGGTCGCCCGGCGTCGGATCGCTGCCGCCGTCGAGTTCCGCCTGCCAGAGCAGCCAGCGTGCATGCTGCGCCCAGCCGCCAAGATCGATCAGCAGCCGGTGAAACACCGTCGACGCCGCCGCCTCGCTCACGCCAAGTGCCTCGCAGGCGCTCAGGACCGCGCGCTCGGGCGTGTCGGGGGCGGCGGCGACATGGGCGCAAAAGCCCGACAGTCCTGCGATCTCGGGTGTGAGATCGCGCGTGGCGAACGATTGCCAGGCGGCATAGGCCCCCTGCCCGCTGCCGGGCGACCACAACGCCTGCCCCCTGTCGAAGTGCCCGCCGGCCCAGAGACCGACGGTGCGCTCGATCACGGCGGGCCAGTCGATGCCGCTCGCCTCGGCGGCAAGATCGGCGACGCTCGGCAGGGCACGGGGAACCGGCCGGGGTGTTGCGGCCGCCTCCTTCAGAGCGGTGACGTCATGCGGCCTGAGCGGCGAGGATGACGCGGCCAGGGCATCGCGCAGGTCGCCGTTGGTGATCTTTCCAGCCTCGATGTCGCCAAGGACGTCGCTTCTTGCGCGTGTCAGCGAGACACCGGCGACCCGCGCAAGCCGTGCGGAGGCGGTCGCGAGATCCTCCCCGCTCTGGCCAAGAAACGGGTTCACCGCGACGGTGGCCTCAAGGGGAAAGGCAGGGGGAACGGCCCGAACGGCGCTTTCGGCGGCGGCAAGCAGCCCGGAGGCCCGCGACGGCGCGATCTGGCTGATGGTCCTGAACATGATGGTCTTCCTTTCAGTCAGTGCGGTTTCGCCAGTCCGAAGCCGCCGATCAGGCGGTCCAGGAGCGCATTGAGATAGAGGCCGTTGGCCAGATGAACGCGCAGCCCCGCCGCAGCCGGGTGATGCGCCCACAGGGGGAACAAAGCCTGGGCGAAGGCCACCAGCGCGAAGGAGAGCACCGCAAGCACGATGAGCGCCCACTCGAGCGCCCCCGCCTGCGGAACGGGCGGCAGATGCGCGCCCCAGAAGGCGTCGGCGACGAGATGGAAGGTGAAATAAGCGGCGGCGGCGGCGAGCGAGGCCAGCGCGGTGCGCCGCGTGAGCGCGGCGGGTGCCGCGTCGGCAAGCCCCTGCGCCACCAGATAGGCGACGCCGAAGACCAGCATGGTGCCCAGCGCGAGAGCCTGGGCGCTCTTGGGACCGGCCAGCAGCACGAACACGCCCGCAACGCCGAGATAGAGCACGACGGCGAGCGCGAACGACTTGAGAACCGCGACAAGGCTCGGCACCGCCACGGGCCCCGGACGACGCTGGGCCGCCACGGCCCGCACGGCGCCGCCGGAGGAGAGGAAGGCGTGGGCCTTGTAGAGCGAGTGGGCGATGATGTGCAGCAGCGCGAGCGGCCAGAGGCCCAGACCGCACTGGAGCAGCATGAAGCCCATCTGCGCCACGGTCGACCAGGCCAGCGCGGTCTTGACCGCGCTCTGGGTGAGCATCACCACCGCACCGAAAAGCGCCGTCAGCCCACCGAGCATGACAAGCGCGGCCATGGTGCCCGGGCTTGCCTGAACGAGATCGGCGGTGCGCACCAGAAGATAGCCGCCCGCGTTGATGATGCCGGCGTGAAGCAGCGCCGACACGGGCGTGGGCGCCTCCATGACCTCGGTGAGCCAGCCATGCAGCGGAAAGGAGGCCGTCTTGAGTGCCGCGGCAAGCGCCAGAAGCGCGACCGCGACATGACCCGTGAGCGGAAGCGGCCCGCTGCTTGCCGCTTCCGAAAGGGCGTCCAGATCGCCGGAGCCGAAGGTGGCGACCAGCAAAACGGCTGCAAGAAGCAGGATGGCGTCGGCTGCGTGCCAGACGAGGGTGAACTTGGTCGCGGCGCGCCGGGCGGCGGCGCGTTCGGGGTAAAACAGCAGGAGGCGACGCAGCCCGGTGCCAATCGCCGCGAAGGCAAGGACGAACACGGCAAGATTGCCGGCCTGCATGAGCAGCAGCACGCCCGCCAGCACGGCAAGCATCAGCGCATGAAACCGCCCCTCGCGGGCTTCCCCGTCGAGGTAGCTGCGCGCGTAGCGCATCACCACCCAGCCGATGAAGGCAACAAGCAGCGTCATTGCCGCGCTCACTCCGTCGAGCGTGAAGGCAAGCGCCAGCGGCTCCGGGCCGAACGATACCTGCAGCGGACCGAGAAGAAGCTCCTGGCACAGGCCGGCGAGAGCCAGCCCCAGTGCCGCAAGCGCGGCCCCCTGCGGCACCCAGCCGATGCCCGTCGGCCGGCGGCCGGGACGCGCGGCAAGGACAAGCGCCGCGGCAAGCAGCACCGACGGTGCGAGCAGGGAGAGCGGAAGCGAAACGAACATGGCGGGGCGTCCTCGGAAGTGAGCGGTGCCCATGCCAATAGCGCCCCGAACAATTTCAAAAAATTACATATTATCTTCGATATCGTTCTATATATAAGAACAATGTCCGTTCTGAACCTGCATCACCTGCGCCTGTTCCGCGCCGTTGCCCGCAAGGGCACGCTGACCGGGGCGGCGCGCGAACTGAACCTGTCGCAATCCGCCCTGTCGACCCAGATCAAGGCGCTGGAGGCGTCGCTCGGCCATGACCTGTTCGAGCGGCGCGGGCGCGGCCTCGTGCTCAGCGAGGCCGGACGGATCGCCCTCGACCACGCGGAAGCGATCTTCCGCACGGCGGACGACCTGACGGCCACGCTGCGCAACACGGGCAACGTGCGGCGCGCGCTGCGGGTCGGCGCGCTCGCGACGCTGTCGCGCAATTTCCAGCTCCGCTTCCTGATGCCGCTTGCCGGGCGGTCCGACGTGGAAGTGATCCTGCGCTCGGGCTCACAGGCGGACCTGCTGCGCGCCCTCGAGGCCTTGTCGCTCGACGTGGTGCTGACGAACCTAGTGCCCGGACGCGATGCAGCGAGCCCCTATCTGGTGCACGCCCTTTCGGAACAGCCCGTGAGTCTTGTCGGACCGCCCGAGTTCGCGGGCCGCGCGCTTGCCGACCTGCTGGCGAGCGAACCGCTGATCCTGCCGACACCGGAGGCGGCCCTGCGCGCGTCCTTCGACGTGCTGACCGGTAGGCTCGGGGTCATGCCGAGGATCGCGGCCGAGGCCGACGACATGGCCATGCTGCGCCTTCTCGCGCGCGAGAAGGTGGGCCTTGCCGTGCTCGCCCCGATCGTGGTGCGGGACGAACTGGCGGCCGGAACACTGGCCGAGCTGCATCGGCTGGAGGGAATCAGCGAGCGGTTCTTTGCCGTGACGCTGCATCGCCGGTTTCCGAATCCGCTTGTGGGCGAGGTGCTCGCCGCCTTCGCCCTGGAAGGGAAATAGACGCGGGACACAGGGTTTCCGCACCGGCCCTCAAGGTCAATATAAACACATAAACATTTCTTTATATCATCTTGACAGAGGCGAACGACGGGCGCAGTCTGGTGGCGTCGTGGTTCCGTCGCGCCGCCTGCCGGTGTCGTGATGGCCAAGAGGGAATCCGGTGCGCCATGGCGACATGGCAAGGCCGGAGCTGCCCCCGCAACTGTAAGCGGCGAGCCCGCATCCGTTCACGCCACTGGGACCGGCCACGGCCACTCCCGGGAAGGCAGGATGCGCGCGACGACCCGCGAGCCAGGAGACCTGCCACGTCATCATGATCGTCCCTGGGCGGGGTGTCCCGGTGGTGCGTATGCGGCCGTGCGGGAGGCTCCTTCCGCTCGCGTGCCCGCACACGTCCGCTCGGCCTTTGCCCCCAACATTTGGGGTTCAAGCCGATGGCTTCCGTTTCGCTTCCCATACATTCCCTGGCAACAGCCACGCTCGGCGTCCCGCGGATCGGTCCGCGCCGCGAGCTGAAATCCGCACTCGAGGCCCATTGGGCAGGCCGTCTCGAGGAGACGGCGCTCGAGGAGACCGCCGCCGCCCTGCGCGCGGCCGGTTGGGCACGACAGCACGCGCTCGGCATCACCCAGATCCCGAGCGGCGACTTCTCGCTCTACGACCACGTGCTCGACACGGCGGTCATGGTCGGCGCGATTCCCGAGCGCTTCGGCTGGTCGGGCGGGCCCGTGCCGCTCGCAACCCGTTTCGCCATGGCACGCGGCACCTCAAGCGCCGGCAGAAGCCCGGACGCCGATGGCTGCGGCCATGCCGGGCACGGCGGCACACCCCGGGAAGGCGGTGTCGCGGCGCTGGAAATGACCAAGTGGTTCGACACCAACTACCACTATCTCGTGCCGGAACTCACCGGCGACCAGCGCTTCACGCTTGCCGACACCAAGCCGCTCGACCATTTCCTGGAGGCCAAGGCGCTCGGCTATCACACACGACCGGTGCTGCTTGGCCCCGTCACCTTCCTCAAGCTGGCCAAGGCGGCGACGCCCGACGTCAATCCGCTCGCCCTGCTCGACCGGCTTGTCCCGGTCTATGCGGACCTTCTCGCACGGCTTGCCGAGGTCGGCGCCGACTGGGTGCAGATCGACGAACCCTGCCTGGCGGGCGACATCGACGCACCGACGCGCACCGCCCTGCACCGGGCCTATTCGGCCTTCGCACGCGCGGTGCCGGACATCCGCGTCCTGCTGGCGACCTACTTCGGCCCGCTTGGCGACGCGCTCGACCTTGCCGTCTCGCTGCCGGTCGCCGGCCTGCACGCCGACCTGGTCCGCGCACCCGGACAGCTCGTCCCACTCGTCGAAAGGGCGCCGCGCGAGATGTTGCTGTCTCTCGGGGTGGTGAACGGGCGCAACGTCTGGCGGACAGACCTTTCTGCCCTGCTCGACCGGCTGGAGCCGGTGCTGGCGACCCGCAGGTCCGACCGGATCGAGATCGCGCCGTCGTGCTCGCTGCTGCACGTGCCGGTCGATCTGGCGCAGGAAGACGACCTCGATCCCGAGATCGCGAGCTGGCTCGCCTTCGGCGTGCAGAAGATGGAAGAGCTGCAGGTGATCGCGACGGCACTGCAAAGCGGACGGGACGCGGTCGGCGAGGCCCTTGCCGCTTCCCATGCCGCCGTGGCGTCGCGTGCGGCCTCGCCGCACGTGCATGACGCGGCCGTTGCCGCGCGACTTGCCGCCGTCACCCCACGGATGAGCCGGCGCGAGAGCCCTTTCGCGGACCGCGCCGAACGACAGAGGCGGCTCCTCGACCTGCCCGCATTTCCCACGACCACGATCGGGTCCTTCCCGCAGACGGCGGAGGTGCGCAAGGCACGCGCGGCCCATGCCAGGGGCAGGCTCTCGGACGGCGACTACGAGCATTTCCTCGCGGAGGAGACCGCGCGGGCCATCCGTTTCCAGGAGGAAATCGGCCTCGACGTTCTGGTCCATGGCGAGTTCGAGCGAAACGACATGGTCCAGTACTTCGGCGAACGGCTGTCGGGCTTCGCCTTCACCCGCAACGCCTGGGTGCAGAGCTACGGGTCGCGCTGCGTGCGCCCGCCGATCGTCTATGGCGACGTGGCCCGTCCGAAGCCGATGACCGTGGCAAGGTGGCAGCAGGCGCAGGCGCTGACACGCAAGCCACTCAAGGGAATGCTCACCGGTCCCGTAACGATCCTGAACTGGTCGTTCGTGCGCGACGACCTGCCGCGCGAGACCGTGTGCCGCCAGATCGCGCTGGCGATCCGCGACGAGGTGCGCGAACTGGAGGCCGCCGGCGCGCGGATCATCCAGATCGACGAGGCCGCGCTGCGCGAGGGGCTGCCGCTGCGAAAGGACGACTGGCCGGCGTATCTCGACTGGGCGACGGAGGCCTTCCGCCTCTCCGCCTGCGTGGTCTCGGACGAGACCCAGATCCACACCCACATGTGCTACTCGGAGTTCAACGACATTCTGGACGCCATCGCCGGGATGGACGCGGACGTGATTTCCATCGAGACCTCGCGCTCGCACATGGAGCTTCTCGGCGCATTCCGCGCAGGGGCCTATCCCAACGAGATCGGCCCGGGCGTCTACGACATCCACTCGCCGCGCGTGCCTCCGGTCGAGGAAATGGCGGAGCTGCTGCGCCTCGCCCGCGAACGGCTTGCCGACGACCAGCTCTGGGTCAATCCGGACTGCGGCCTGAAGACGCGCGGCTGGCCGGAGGTGCGGGCCGCCCTTGCCAACATGGTTGCGGCGGCGCGCGAGATCCGCGCCGAACTCAGCGAGGCGGCGGAATGAGCGCGCCCGCCACAACGCGGCTGGTGGACATCGTCTTTCCCGGCGACACCAACCACCACGGCACCCTGTTCGGCGGCGTCGGCCTGTCGCAGATGGACAAGGTGGCCTTCATCACCGCCGCGCGCCACGCTCCCGTCGACTTCGTCACCGCCTCCTGCGAGCGCATCGACTTCGAGACGCCCGCGACGCTTGGCGACATCATCGAACTGACGGGCCGTGTCGCCCGCGTCGGGCGGACCTCGCTGTCGGTGGAGGTGGACCTCGTCGCCGAGGCGCTGCTGTCCGGCGAGCGACGGCGCGTTGGACGCGGAACGTTCCACATGGTCGGCGTCGGCGAGCGCCTTGCGGGGCTCGGCGGCCGCTTGCCGCCGATGCGCGAGGTTCGGCCGGATGCGGAAGACGCCTCGGCGATGGTCGAGATGGTGTTTCCCGATCTCACCAGCCACTACGGCTCCCTGCATGGCGGAGAGGCGCTCGCCGCCATGGGCAAGGCCGCCTTCGTCACCGCGACCCGGCATTGCCGCAAGCCGGTGGTGCTTCGGGCTGGCGAGCGGGTGGACTTCACCAGCGAGGTGCGTGCCGGAGAGGTGCTGGAACTCAGGCCGCGCATCACCGCCACCGGGCGCAGTTCCATGACGGTGGACGTCGAGCTGCAGGCGGAAACGCTGCTGAGCGGGAAACGGCGCGCCTGCGGCACGGGCCGCTTCGTGATGGTCGCCGTCGACGAAAGCCACAGGCCGGTGCCGGCGGGGCGCCGCGCGGCCTGAGAACGCGACCGGGACGGGCGGCGGCCGGCGGGCTGCCGCCCCGCCCTCTCCTCAGATCCCGTCCCAGGTCTTGATGGAGCGCAGCACCAGGTTGGTCTGGGCGCTGGCGACCGCCGGCAGGCGGAACAGGAATTCCTCGAGGAAGCGGTTGTAGGCGGCGAGATCCCGGCACTGGACCACGAGATGGTAGTCGGCCTGGCCGGTGGTTGCGTAGCACTCGCGCACCTCCTGCTTGGTCTGCACCGCGCGGATGAAACCGGCAAGCTGCTCGGGATCATGACGCGTCAGATGCACATGCACGATGGCCTTGAAAGTGAGTCCGAGCTTTTCCTCGTCGAGAACGACGGAAAACCGGCGGATGACGCCCGCCTCCTCAAGCACCTTCACCCGCCGCCAGCAGGACGACGGGGAAAGGCCCGCCTCGCGCGCGAGGTCGGCATTGGAGATGCGGCTGTCGCGCGCCAGAAGCTCGATGAGCTTCAGATCGGCGCGGCCGAGGCCGCCTTCGGTCACATCTTCCATAAACATACCAAAATCTGAAATGCCATACCGGAACACTACAGGACTATCCGGTTATTTGGTCAGATTTTTCAGGTCAACCGGCAGACCCTAGGACGATCCAGACACTTCGGGAGGATGTTGCCATGGGAGTCGACCCCCGCAATCTCGACGCGTACCGGCTTTCCGACCGCTACACCCGCCGCACGGGCCGTGTCTTCCTGACCGGCACGCAGGCGCTGGTGCGCATCCTGTTCGACCAGGCGCGACGCGACCGCGCGGCCGGGCTGAAGACCGCCGGTTTCGTGTCCGGCTATCGCGGATCGCCGCTCGGCGGTGTCGACCTGGAGATGTGGCGCTGCCGCGACCTGCTCAAGGGCGAGAAGATCGAGTTCATGCCCGCCGTCAACGAGGACCTCGGCGCGACGGCGGTTCTCGGCGCGCAACAGGCGAGCCTCGACCCGCTCTGCGAGGTCGAGGGCGTGTTCTCCATGTGGTACGGCAAGGGACCGGGCGTCGACCGCTCCGGCGACGCGCTGAAACACGGCAACGCCTACGGCTCCGCGCCGAAGGGCGGTGTGCTGGTAGTCGCCGGCGACGACCACGGCTGCGTCTCCTCCTCCATGCCTCACCAGTCGGACGTGGCCTTCATGTCCTGGTTCATGCCGACGCTGAACCCGGCCACGGTCGCGGAATATCTCTCCTTCGGCGAATACGGACTGGCGCTGTCGCGCTTCTCCGGCACCTGGGTCGGCTTCAAGGCGATCTCGGAGACGGTGGAATCGGGCCAGTCGGTGGAACTGCCCGGCGACCGGGCCTTCACCCTGCCTGAGTTCACGCCACCGCCGGGCGGACTGCACGTGCGCATGTCCGACCTGCCGAGCGCGGAGATCGAGACGCGCATCGAGGCGAAGCTCGCCGCCGTCGAGGCCTTCGTCGAGGCGAACCCGATCGACCGGCGCATCTATGACATCGAGGACGCGGGCTTCGGCATCGTCACGACCGGCAAGGGGCATCTCGACCTGATGGAGGCGCTGCGCCTGCTCGGTCTCGACGAGGCGGCATGCCGGCGGCTCGGCATCGACATCTACAAGGTCGGCATGGTGTGGCCGCTGGCGCGACGCGACGCCCTTGCCTTTGTGCGCGGCAAGCGCGAGGTCCTCGTGGTCGAGGAAAAGCGCGGCATCATCGAGAGCCAGTTCAAGGAATATTTCTACGACTGGCCGGGCAGCAAGCCGGAGAAGATGGTCGGCAAGCACCGCGCGGCCGGCGATCCGCTGATCCCCTGGACCGGCGAATTGAGCCCGCTGTCGCTCGCCCCGATCGTCGCGGACCGGCTGGACAGGTTCTTTCCCGGGGAAAACCTGCCCGAGCGGGCCAGGGCCCTGACCAGCCGTCCGGTGCCCCACCTGACGCTGCCCGGCGCGACCCGCACCCCCTATTTCTGCTCGGGTTGCCCGCACAACACCTCCACCAAGGTGCCGGACGGCAGCACCGCCAACTCCGGCATCGGCTGCCACGTCATGGCGAGCTGGATGAACCGCAACACCGCCGGCTATGCCCAGATGGGCGGCGAGGGCGTGCCCTGGGTCGCGGCCTCCCGCTTCTCCGGCAACAGGCACGTGTTCCAGAACCTCGGCGAGGGCACCTGGTATCATTCGGGCAGTCTCGCCATCCGCCAGGCGGTCGCGGCCAGGACCAACATCACCTACAAGATCCTCTACAACGATGCGGTCGCCATGACCGGCGGCCAGCCGGTGGACGGGCCGGTCAGCGTCTCCGGCATCGCCCAGACCTGCCGCGCGGAAGGGGTGGAGCGGATCGCGCTCGTTTCCGACGACCTGACGAAATTCGCCGCCAGCGAGTTTCCCTTCGGAACGACCTTCCACGACCGCTCCGAGATGGACGCCGTGCAGCGCGAGCTGCGCGAGGTGACGGGCGTGAGCGTGCTCATCTACGAACAGACCTGCGCCACGGAGAAACGCCGCCGGCGCAAGCGCGGCACGGCGGAGGACCCGGACCGTTTCGCCGTCATCAACGACCTCGTGTGCGAGGGCTGCGGCGACTGCTCGGTGGAAAGCAACTGCCTGAGCGTGGAGCCGCTTCAGACCGAATTCGGCCGCAAGCGGCAGATCAACCTGTCCACCTGCAACAAGGACTTTTCCTGCCTCAACGGCTTCTGTCCGAGCTTCGTCACGGTGGAAGGCGCGAAACGGCGCAGGAAGAGCGGGCTCGACCTCGACATCGCCGGCCTCGCGAGCACCCTGCCCGCCCCCGAGATGCCGTCCCTCGACGAGCCGTTCGACCTGCTGGTCGCAGGTGTCGGCGGCACCGGAGTCGTCACCCTGGGCGCGCTCGTCACCATGGCCGCGCATCTGGAGGGCAAGGGCGCGAGCGTGCTCGATTTCACCGGCTTCGCCCAGAAATGGGGAACCGTGCTCGGCTACGTGCGTCTCGCCAAAACGCCGGACGCGATCAACCAGGTGCGGATCGAAAACGGCTCGGCGGACGCGGCAATCGCCTGCGACGCGGTGGTCGCCTCCTCGCCCAAGGCCTCGCAGCTTCTGCGGGACGGTTGCCGGACCGTCCTGAACCGGGCCGAGATCCCCACCGGCGACATCGTGCTCGACCGCGACGCGAGCCTGCGCATCGACGAACGCGAGGTGCTGGTGGCACGGACGGTGGGCGCTGCCAACCTGTGGGCGGAAGACGTCAACCGGCTGTCGGAAGAGGTCATGGGCGACGCGATCTTCGCCAACATGATCCTGCTGGGCGCCGCCTGGCAGCGCGGCATGGTGCCGGTCGGACATGCGGCCATGCAAAGGGCCATCGAGCTCAACGGCACCGCCGTTCCCGCCAACCTCAGGGCCTTCGAGCTCGGGCGCCTCCTTGCCGCGCGGCCCGAGGCGGTGACGCGCGCGCTGCGTCCGAAGACCCGGTTCGCGGAGACGGCGGAGGAGATCATCGCCCGGCGGGCGGAGTTCCTTGAGGGCTATCAGAACCGCGCCTATGCGCGCCGCTATCTGGCACGCCTGGACGCCTTCCGAGTGAGCCTCGGCGCGAACGCACCGGACAGCCTCATGGCGGCGGCCGCGCGGAGCCTCTTCAAGATGATGGCGATCAAGGACGAATACGAGGTCGCGCGCCTGCACACGCAGACCGGGTTCCAGGACAGGCTGAAGGACACCTTCGAGGGTGACTTCAAGGTGGCCTACCACTTCGCGCCGCCGCTCCTGCCTGGTGGGGTGGACGCTCGCGGGCGTCCGCGCAAGCGCCGCTTCGGGTCCTGGATGACGCCGGCGCTGAAGGTGCTCGCGCGCCTGAAGGGACTGCGCGGCACGCCGTTCGATCCCTTCGCGCGCACGGCCGACCGCAAGCTCGACCGGGAGCTTCTCGCGTGGTTCGAGGCCCTTCTGGAAAGGCTGGCGCGAGACCACGACCGCCTCGGGCCGGCCCGAACGGAGGAGATCCTGACGCTCGTCATGGAGATCCGCGGCTATGGGCCGGTGCGCGAGGAAGCCGCGGAAAAGGTGCGCGGACGGGTGCACGCGCTGCTCGACGCGCCGGACGGGGCCGCACTCGACAAGGCCGCGTGAGCCGTCGCCGTCGCGCCGCCCGAGGCGGCACGACGCGGCAAGGCTGTCAGGTTGTCTCCGGCTCCGCCCAGCGGGCGGCCAGATGCACCAGGATGATGGCCATCGAGAGCGGCACGGCCACGGCGATCCACACCATGGGGATGCCGAGCGTATCGGCCGTCAGCGTCGCCTGGCGGGCGAGATAGCCCTTGGCGAAGCCACCGCGCAGGCCGATGAAGCTGTACCACAGCACCGGCCCGGCGAACGTGATGACGGCAGCGCTGCGAATGGCCTCGGCGAGAAAGGCGAACAGGCGCGGGCGACGCGGAAACACGTTGTTCAGCAGCACCGCATCCGAGCGGTCCTTGAAGGACAGCGTGGCCCCCAGCAGGCCGGTCCAGACCATCATGTAGCGCGCGATGTCCTCGGTCCACACGGGCGGGGCGTCGAACACATACCGGGCGATGATCTGAAGCATCACGGTCGCGAACATCACGACGATCGCCAGCACCGCGACCCGGCGGGCAACCGCGTGAATGGCGTTGCTGAGGCCAATGACGAAACCGCGCATGCTCATGCTCCTCGTCGTGCCCCGCCGCTGCGGCGGGATGCGGGGGCCGGACGACCCGGCCCCACGCCCTTGATCAGCGGGTGCTGCCGGTGAGGTCGGTCCAGGCCTTGACCGCGTCCGCCGGCATGAGGTCCGAGGTGTAGACCTGCTTCGAGAGATCGCGGAAGGCGGCACGCTCTTCCGCACTCAGGCGCTGCACGGTGACACCGGCCGCCTCGAGTGCCTCCAGCGAGCTCACCGCGACGCGGTCGAGCCAGGCGCGGGTCGCGGTGTCGGCCGTCTCCACCGCCTTGTCGACGGCGGCACGATCCTCGTCCGACAGGCCGTCGTACCAGCCCTTGGAGACCATCACCGCGCGCAGCGGAATGATGACGCCTGCGTCGGAGAAGTTCTTCACGATGTCGGTCTGGCCGAACATGATCGGCACGAAGGCGGAGTTCAGGTAGCCGTCGACGATGCCGGTCTGCAGGCCCGCCGGCACATCCGACCAGGGCACGATCACGCCGGACGCGCCCCAGGCCTGGTAGAGCGCGATCTGGGCGTCGTCGAGCGCGCGCATGCGCAGGCCCTGCATGTCGGCGGGCGAGCGCACCGCCTTGGACGTGGTGATGATGCCCGAGGACGGCCCAAGCGGAACGAGCGCCAGGAGCTTCACATCCTGGCCGGCGATCGCCTCATTGACCCGGTCGAGCACATTGCCCTCGTCCAGGGCCCGGTACATGTGATCGACGTCATCGAAGATGTAGGGCAGGCGGACACCGTAGATGAAGGGATCGATCTGGCCCACGGAGCGCACGTCGGACAGGGAGACCTCCAGCAGTCCGAGCGAGAGCTGGTCGAGCTTCTCCGCCTCGTCGCCGATGGACCCGCGCGGCATCTCGCGCACCTCCATGCCGGCGGCGGTGAGCGCCTCGCCAAAGGCGTGGGCCCAATTGTAGGAGCCCGACGTCTCCAGATCCGGCTTGGTGTCGAGCGCGATCTTCACCTCGGCCTGGGCAGGCCCGGCGGCGAGAAGTACGGCCGCGAGCGCGGCAATCTTGAAGTTCATCCTCATTCCTCCCATACGTCCCACGTCTCTTGAATGTCGGTCAGTTCACGGAAAATCCAAAGGCGCGCGGCAACGCCAGGCTCAGTTCGGGCCAATAGGCGAGAGCCGCCAGAAGCAGAACCTGCACGGCCACGAAAGGCAGCGTCGCCACGGCAAGGCGCCAGTAGTTGACCCCGGTCAGCGCCGCCACGACCACAAGGCACTTGCCCAGCGGCGGCGTGATGAGGCCGATGCAGAGGTTGAAGCTCAGCACGATGCCCAGGTGCACCGGGTCGATGCCCTGGGCCAGCGCCTGCGGGGCGAAGAGCGGCACGAGCAGCGACAGGGCGACGGGTGTGTCCATGAACATGCCGGCGATGAGAAACACCGCCAGCAGGAAGAACAGATAGCGCGTGCCGGTCAGCCCGAAACTCTCCACCCACCCGGCGAGCGCCTGCGACCAGCCCATCTGGCCGGCGAGATAGCCGAGCACCGAGATCGCGGCCAGGATGATGAAGATCGTGCCGGTGAGCCTCGCCGTCGCCTCGAGGGCCTCCACGAGCATCCTGAAGCGGATCCCCTCGTAGAAGCTGCCAGCGGCGAGCGCGCAGAGGACGGCTAGCGCGGAACCTTCCGTCGGCGTCGCGAAACCGAAGACCAGCGATCCCAGGATGACCACCGGCAGGCAGAGCGCCGGGGCGGCGCGCAACAGGCTCGGCCAGAAGCGTGGCATCCCCTCGTTGCTGCCGCCGGGATGCCCCTTCCAGTGCGCGATCCCCGCATTGAGCAGCATGAGCGCGGCGGCGAGCAGCAGGCCCGGCACGACGCCCGCGACGAACAGGGCCGCGACCGAGGCGCCGGTCAGGCCACCGTAGATGATCATGATGATCGAGGGCGGGATGATCGGCCCGATCATCGACGAGGCGGCCGTTACCGCGCCGGCATAGACCCGGTCGTAGCCACGCTCGGCCATCGCCGGCACGAAGGTGCGCGACAGGGCGGCGGAATCCGCCACGGCGGAGCCCGAAATGCCGGCGAAGAAGACCGAGGTCAGGATGTTGACGTGGCCGAGCCCGCCGCGAAACCGGCCGACCAGCGACAGGGCGAAATCGATCAGGCTGCGCGTCACGCCCGCCCGGCTCATGATCTCCGCCGTCAGGATGAAGAGCGGCATCGCCATGAAGGCGAAGACGTCAAGCTGGGCGAAGATGCGCTGGGGCAGGATCGAGAGATACGGCGCCTTGTCCGCGACGAGGAACGAGACCACCGACACCGCGCCCATCAGATAGGCGAAGGCGGTGCCGCTCAGCAGCAGGACGGCGAAGACAAGGGCGACGATCCACATGCACGGACCCCGTCAGACGGCGGTGACGGCGGCGGTGCCGTCTCCCGGCCCCTCCCCCGCCGCCGGATGGGTGACGATAGACGTGAGGTCGACCCGCGAGGCCCGCAGGCGCTCCAGGTCCGGGCGCGGGCGCGCCGTCCCGGGGCTGGCCGCAAGCAGCGACTCCAGCGCAAGACCCGCCGACAGGAGCCCCTCGTCGCTCCGCACGGGGCCAAGAACCTGCAGGCCGAAGGGCATCCCGGCATGATCCCGCCCGGCCGGCAGGGTCAGCGCGGGACCGCCCGACAGGGAGCCGCGATAGGTCAGGGCCAGCCAGCGATAGTAGATATCCATCTTCCGACCGTCGATCTCCGCCGGGTAGTGGTCGCTCCACGGGAAGGGCGACACCGGCACCGTCGGCATCAATACCACGTCGACGTCGCGCATGCGGGCATTGAAGGCACGCAGGATGCGCGTCTGCTCCGCGTGCGCCCAGGCCCGGTCGGCGAGCGTGAAACCCTCTCCGAGCTTCACGTTGGCCGCGATATGGGGTCCGAAGGTTTCGGGCGCATCCGCATAGGCCTTGCCGAAGGCGGCGAGAAAGCTCTCCGCGCGCAGGATGTCGAAGGTCCGGTCCATGTCGCCGAGCGCCATGTCGATCTCGCGGCACTCCGCCACATGCGGCGCGATGGCGGCGATGCGGCTGCGGAAGGTCTCGCGAATGCCCGGATCCACCGGCACGCCGCCGAAATCCTCGCTGTAGCCGACCCGTAGCGTGCCGAGCGGCCTGGCATCGACATGGGCGAAACGGTTGGCGGGCGCCGGCGACGACAGGGGATCGTCCGGATCCTGCCCCTGGATCACGCGCAGCATGAGCAGGAGGTCGTCCATGTCGCGGGCCATGGGGCCGAGCACCGAGATGGTCGACCAGCCGAGCGGACGGGCGGGATGGGCCACCACGTCGGCCGAAGGGCGATATCCGACGATGCCGCAAAGCGCCGCCGGCAGGCGCAGGGAGCCGCCGGTGTCGGAGCCGGTGCACAGCGGCAGGAGGTCGACCGCGAGCGCGGCCGCCGATCCGCCCGACGAACCGCCGGCGAGAAGACGCGGATCGAACGGATTGCCGGTCGCGCCCCACACGGGATTGCGCGAGTTTCCGCCAGCGCCGAATTCGGGCACGTTGGTCTTGGCGAGCACGATGGAGCCCGCCGCGCGCAGCCGCGACACCATGAGGAGGTCGGCCCTGGCGACATTGGCGCGAAAGCGCGGGCTTCCATGGGTGGTGAGAAAGCCGGCGGCGTCCTGCAGATCCTTGACGCCGATGGGCAGCCCGTCGAGGGGACCAAGCGGCGTTCCAGCCGCCCAGCGCGCATCCGATGCACGCGCGGCGACGCGCGCGCCCTCGGCATCGATCGCGGTCAGCGCGTTGATCGACGGGCCAAGGTCGGCGATGCGCGCGAGGCATGCCTCGACGACATCCGAGGGCGTGAAGCGCCTCGCGGCAAACCCCGCAACGAGGTCGCGCGCCGGCAATTCCGCAAGCGACGACGTGCTCACGCCACGTGCCCTCCGCACGCGGGAGATTGCAATTTCATGTCAGGACCCCTCCCGAGATCTTTCCTTTTGTTAAGGCTATACAGGAGGAGACGGGAGAAATAATGAGTTATGAGACACAAACAATAACCGGAAGGAATACTTCCAGGCGCTAAGATGCGGATGTTTCGCGCAGGCAGGTGAGGAACAGATCCGCGGTGCCGTTGGTCTCGAACTGCCCCCGGCGCCAGAAGCAGCGGGCTTCCGACAGCAGGCCGTTGGTGTCGAGCGGCAGAATGACGAGATCGCCGCGCAGCGCGTGACGCCGGGCGAGCGCAAGCGGGAAGATGCCCACCGCCTGGGTGAGGTGCATCAGTTCCACGTTGAGGGTCAGGGACACGGAGTCGATGGTGTTTTCCGGCGGGGACAGGCCCACCTCGACAAAAAAGGCCTGCAAGGCGTGACGCGCCACGGAATCCGACTGCGGCAGGAGCCAGAGGCACTCGGAAAGATCCGGCCACGCGATCCCGGGATGGCGTGCGAGCGGGTGACCCGGGCCCGTCACCACCACCACCGGCTCGCTCATCAGCACGCTCTGCTCGATCCCGGGGAGATCGCCCGGATGCCACACCCGCGCGATGACAAGGTCGAGCTTTCCCGCCTCGAGCCGCGGGCGCAACGCATTGAAATGGCCTTCGGTGACGGCAAGGCTTGCGGCGGGCGCGCTGCGCTTGAACAATGCGATGGCGGGCGGCAGAAGCGTGGGCGCGAGCGAGCTCACCACGCCGATCGAGACCGTTCCGGACACCCCGCTCGCCATGGCCGAGAGGTCGAAGGCGGCCCGGTCGATCTGGTTGAGCACCTGGCGCGCATGTTCGGCCAGCCGCCGTCCGACCGGCGTCAGATGCAGCCGGTTCCGGTCCCGCGAGACGATGGGCACGCCGACGAGGCTTTCCAGCTCCGTGATCTGCTTGGACACCGCCGGCTGGGTAACGCCCAGGAACTCAGCCACCCGCGCCACGAGACCAAGTTCCGCAAGCGCCGCGATGATCCGCATGTGCCGCAGTGTCAGGGCGGAGGTGAACCGCTTGCTGTCCATGGCCGCCCTCTCGCTCCGCGCCGTCCCGCCTCATGCCCGGACGGCTTCCCGACGGGCCGGCAAGAGTATCCTGCCGCACGCCAGATGGCCGCCGCGCCGCTGCGCTGTCAAGGCGGACGGGTCCTTCACGCGCCCTTCGACGGCACATGAAAAAGCGGCACGCGCCGAGGGGATCGCGCGTGCCGCAGGCAAGCACCCGGTGATCGTTGACCGGGTGCCTCTCGGGTCTTCCGGGAGGAAGAGGGCAACTGCGGGGCCTTAGCCCTCGCGGTAGTAGTAGCTGTAGCCGTTGAGCGCCGGAGCGCCGCCGAGGTGGGCGTAGAGA
>MDTG01385403.1_pt1 | contig 27443 bp, 16 predicted proteins | sample 811421 | NCBI WGS metagenome assembly MDTG01 (sample SAMN05326645, study PRJNA326480) | marine metagenome | isolation source: seawater | place: Pacific Ocean: South East | collected 2011
AGAAGAAACTCCTACTCCCACTCCAACTTTAGAGGAAACTCCCACTCCTACTCCAACTCCAGAAGAAACTCCCACTCCTACTCCAACTCCCGAAGAAACTCCTACTCCAACATTTATATTTAAACAAAAACAATCAGAATCAGATAATATTATATCAACTCCGATGTATGATACAGAAGATAAACCGACTGATCCAAATAATCTAGGTCCATATTATGTACCTTGGAAAAAAAGTTCTATGGAATATTACAACAAGATAAATAAAGAAACTATTGCAAATAGTGGATATCTAAAGGGAAGCACACTTGGTAATATCCCGATAAAAAAAGAACAAGAAAATTCAGAAACACAAGAAACTGATTGACTTATGCTTTTATTTGTGCTTTATTAAGTGAATATGTATATACTTTATCTATCAATTTTATTAAGTATTCTATTGTGCATTACTGCATACACATCATATAATTTGTATAAAAAAAATAAAATATATGAGAGTTGGATACTGGAAATAAGAACAGAAACTGAAGAACTCAACCATACAATAAGAGAAATTGACTCGCGCAAAATATTCGAAGATGACGATGAGGTGGGTGTCGCATTCGATCAAATAAGTGGTTTGGTTGACTCTTTTAAAAAAAAGGTAACTGACACGTGAAAGAACAACAACCAATTAAAATAAAAAGACCAAGAAAAAAAAGAGCAAAAAAGGGAAGCAAAAAATTATATTTTACACAAGAAACCGAAGATGCAATAGTCGAGTACAATAAGACTGATGACATGGTAATTAGAAATAATATATACAATGAAAAAATAAAATATCCATTTGAGAAACTTGCAGAGAATATATTAAACACATTTAAGTTTTCCTACTTTGAATGCAGTCACGAAGAAGTTCAAATGGAAGTGGTTAGTAATTTGGTATCTAATATGCACAAATTCCGTGAGGGTCATGGAAAAGCCTTTTCATATTTCAGCATAATTGCCAAAAACTTTCTAATATTATATAATAACGGCAACTATAAAAAGTTTAAAAGACATACAAGTGTGGACGATGATGAGGTTGTTTACGACCACCGTGAACTTACATATTTCCCGGCCGATGAAGTTAAAAAGAAAGAACTTTCTGAGTTTATGAGACTCATGGTGGATTACTGGGATGTAAATTTAGAGAAAACTTTCAAACGACAAAATGAATTAAGTATAGCAGCTGCGGTGGTTGAGGTGTTCCGTAGGTCAGAATCTATTGAAAATTTTAATAAAAAAGCAATTTATCTTTACATACGAGAGATGACTAACTGCAAAACTCAGGCTATCACAAAGGTAATAGGTAAGATGAAAAAGTCACAATCTGAAATATACAAAGAATACAGAGAAACTGGTCGTGTAACAATGGATTAAAAAATATGTATATGTATATTTATAATATATGGAAAATGATAAAGAAATTTTTGACGGGAAGACTTTTTCTTCTTTAGCTAAAGACATATATTTTAATTCATCTCATAAAAAAGACCAAATCAATCAACTTATAAAAGACCTACGAGAGATGGTAACTGACATGGGTTCTGCAACAGTTGTTGCTCCGATGATTCGTGATTATATTGATGTCGGAGTAAAAAACGATGATCAGCTTGTTAAATTATCGGCGGTTTTGCAAAGATATTTGAGTAACGATTCTTCGTCTGATGGTGCGGGTAATTCCGCTGGACTTAGTGATGAAGAAAAGGAACAACTTTTATCTAGCGTTAAGTCTGAACTTAATAGTATAAATAATTCTGAGGATGACATTGAAAAGCAGATTAAAACTATAAAAGATAAAATTCCAAGGGATGGCGCATAGCAAATATTATAATCGTTCCGAGTCACGTGAGATTGAAGTGTCAACTCTCATGACTCAAAGTCAAATTTACAATAAAAAACCAGAGGGCATTTTATTTTATGAACTAGAACCCGCTGTGGTTATTGATGTAATTCGTGATGAGAATCACCCAATATTTAAAAACAAAAGAGAGTACCCAAAAGTCAGTAATCAAGAGTGGCCAACAAACTATAATGAAAAGGACACACCTGATTATTCGTGGATTGGTAGAATCAAGGCAAGGTTAATAGTCGAACAGGAAACAACACCTGTATCCGAGTTAGACTGGATAATACCACTTGAAAATACCATCAGAGAATATCCTCTTGTAAATGAACTTGTAATCATATCTCAGTATATGAGCTCAAAATATTACTCAAGAAGATTAAATACAAGAAATTTCATAAATACGTCCGCAGATTTTAGATATGAACATAGATATGGAAAAACCTCTGGTGTAGATTCTACTACAAGCGCAAATTTAGTTGGTGCCAGAAATCCATCTGATATTAGTCCTGAATCAAACAAATATGGTATGTATTTGGGTAAATACTATAAGGCAAATCATAAAATTAGACCACTTAGGCACTTTGAGGGTGATACAATATTTGAAAGTAGATTTGGTAGCAGTTTGAGGTTTGGTTGTTATGTTGACGATCCAGAAAAAGATAGGGGAACTTCGGTGGGTCACGGAGAATCTCACGAAGGAAACTTAGGAAACCCTATGATATTAATCCGTAATCGTCAGAAACCAACCGTGGATGATGAGACTAAATACCAATTTAATATTCTCGAAGATATAAATCGTGACGGAAGTTCTATTCAAATTACAAGTGGAACTACGCGATCCGAGTTTATTTCTACAATATCACATACCTATGACAACACAAGCTATGGTTGTCTTGGATGTACGATTGGTGGTTTTGTTGGATTGTATAAGCTTTCAAAGTCTGCTATCGGCAGTAAGAAAATAAAAAGTTTAAATGAACCAAACTCGGTCAGTTCACTTGCGGGTGTGGCCGAACCAACTGAGGAGGATTCCACTGACCCACTTAAAGCAGAAATTCCCCAAACCAATCCATATACAAAAATGTCAATGTCACTCAAGTCAGGTGGAGTGGGTGCAGCGGTTGGAACTGCGGTTGGCATGGCTACTGGTGGTAAGATAGGTTCTATGGTTGGAAGTAGACTCGGAAGCGTGGGTGAGTCTTCTATTAAAAAGTTTATAAATGCTCCTGGATCACCCACATCAAAGTCTATACAACAAAGAAAAAAGTTTTCAAAGGGAATTGCAAGTGGAAATTTTTCTCTTAATTCAACATTTGAAAGGGGAATAATATCAGCAGGTACCGTTGCAAAATCGGCCGCAAAAAGCAAACTGTTTGGTTCACCTGCGGGTCCTGCAATTTCCGCTGCAAATTCACTTGGGATATCGATTCCCCGTGTCAAAGACTTGGGGATAGGACCCGATGATAGTCCTATGTTTAAGATTTTTAAACTGGCTGCATTTGGTTTGAAATCAATATGTGCAAGTTTGACTGGAAAAAGTGGAGGATCGAAAACCGAGAATAAACTTGGTTGGTTACTTTCAATAGGAATAGATTTGACTTTGTTGGCTCTTTTAATGTCTTTGTTCGATAAGTTTAGAAATCTAAAATTTAACTTTGGTGGATTTGGTGGGTTTAACTTAGACAACCTATTATTTGATTTGTGTGACTGGATTAATAAAGTGGACTATAAAAATAATTTAGTAGACACCTTTAGAAACGAGTCAAACAAAATGCTTTCCGATATGGATTTAACCAAGCAACTTGGTGATGGGTTTAAACAAAAAGGAACTTACGATTCTTTTGCCAGAAATAATCCAGCATTTGATTTGAACTATAAGTCGTTGACTGAGGATTTGAGTGCAATTAAAGACTCGGCAAAATCTTTTGGCCAAACTAATATAGGATTGACCAAGGATAGAAAGGATGTCGCACAGGTAAAGTTTGATCCGTTGACAGGTCTTTTTCGAGAAAAGAAAGACATGGGAATAAATCAACCACCTGTTACCTCAGGCCAGGCATTTAGTGTTAATTTTGGTGAGGATTCTTCTAATTCTCAGATTAAACCAACATCTACCAATACACGAAACGTAAAAACACCAGCCGGAAATTTGGGTGTTAGTATTCCAAGTTATCTTTCTGATGGAAATGGTGACTCGGAAATAAAGAATATGCTAAATAGCAATGTAGCACCCGTGAACACATCAGCAACGGAAATAAAGTCATTTATGTCAGGTGAAACAATTACAAAAAAATCTTTACAGGGAACCGTTTTAGAAAATGCAGATTTAAACGCAGTATCGTTGCTTGATAAAGAAGACTTGGAAACTTTAAAAGATGTAAAAAAAGTTGATGATGCCATAACCGAAGCAGAAAAGGTATATGAAGAGGAATTTAATAAAGAGCTGGCCAAAGCCGAACGTGAAGTATTAAAGAGGTCAGATTCAGGAGCAATTTTTGGAAAGCAACTTCCTGAATTAATTGGAAATCAGATAATAATAAATTCCGAGAGAGTTTTAATATCATCAAAAACACAAGAAACTGGAATATTCTCAAAGAAAAAGTTTTTTGTCACAACCGATGATGAAATCACACTTGATGCAAAGGATAGAATTGTCCTTAGAAGCGATAAGCACATATCATTTGCAACTCCAAGTATTCATTTGGGGTCATATACATCCGAATGTCATCCAACTTTGAAAGGTGATTGTACAACCGCATGGTTAAATGATTTATGCGGATGGTTATCTTCACATGTACATCACGACCCATATATAACAACATCTAGACCAGCACAACAAGGACAACTCGCAAGTTTACGTGCAAGATTGCCCACATTATTAAGTGAACGAATATTTATATCTGGATAAGTTATATATGTATATCTATTGAAATTATGAAAAAGTCAGAATTAGTCGAAATAATAAGAGTTGCAGTCCGAAAGGAACTGAAGAATACACTTCCAACTATATTGAAGGAATGTGTTGGTTCTATAAACACTTCAAAACCAACCGAAGACATTGTTGAGGTTGCACGTAATAAGATAAATGTATCTAGAAAAAAGAAATCTAAAGCACCAGAGAAGCACTATACAAGTAATCCTGCTATAAACAAAATATTAAATGAAACGGTTGGTGGAATTCCACAAGAAGGTAGTATGGTAGACGGTGGCCAACCACACATTAATGAATTCACAGATACAAGTGGTCAAACTGTTGATATCGACAACTTACCTGATCATGTTTCTAATGCACTTACACGAAATTATTCAGATGTGCTAAAACTAGTAGAAAAGAAAAAAGGAGGAGTTTAATTGGCAGATCTTGTACCAGTTGGAATAAAGATGCCTTTTAGGGGAGGTAAACAAGGATATTTTGCACAGACATATTCTGATATGGAACGTGCTCTTAATAATTTGAAAATGCTACTTATGACTGCAAAGGGAGAGCGACCACTGATGCCTACATATGGAAGTGATCTTAGAGAAATCTTATTCGAGAGTAATACTGAGGGATTCACTGACGATCTTATTGAAGATGCAGTTAAAGAAGCAGTTGAACTTTGGATGCCAGAAGCTTTGATAATATCAGTTGAGGTTGTTAGAGACTTGGTTAATAATCCAAGCCAGGCAACTGTTCTAATTAAGTTTTCGGTAATTAATATTCCAGATTCAACACAAGAACTTACATTGGGAGTATCCGCATGAGTGATATATCAAATATTGAAAAAATAAAAACTACATCTAGAGATATAAATTATCTAGGTAAAGATTTTAATTCATTTAGACGTAACCTAATAGAGTATTCAAAATCTTATTTTCCTAAGACATACAAAGACTTTAGTGAAAACTCAACTGGTATGATGTTTATTGAAATGGCAAGTTATGTAGGAGATGTTTTGTCATATTACATAGATTACCAGTTTAAAGAAGGTTTCATACAACACGCGGAAGAACGTAAGAATGTAAACACTCTCGCAAATTATCTTGGGTATTCACCAAAACCATCTTCAGCTGCTTTAGTAGAACTTGAGGTATACCAACTCGTTCCAGCAATTTCTGATTCTAATTCGGGTGCTATGATACCTGACTATAAATATGCATTAAACATTTTAGCGGGGATGGAGGTTCAATCTACCGACACAGCACCGGTAATATTTAGAACATTAGATGCGGTGAATTTTACAGAAGATTCTTCGGAAAATCCAAGGGTTGTTGAGGTATATGAACGTGATGCTACTACAAGTCAACCAACTTTTTATATGTTGAAAAAAAATGTTATGGCAAGTGCGGGTACATTAAAGACAAGAGAAGTTACTGTGTCAAATGCCGAACCATTTTATGAAATTGAGTTGGTGGATTCCGATGTACTGGAAATTGTTAGCATAGATGATTCTTCGGGTAATAAATATTACCACGTTCCATCACTCGCAAATGATACGATTTTCATAGAAGACGAAAATACCAACAAAAAAAATCCATTTTACAATGACTTTTCGGAAACAACACCTTATGTTTTGAGATTACTAAGAACATCAAGGAGATTCACTACTAGAGTTAATTCTGACAATACAACTACTATTGAATTTGGGGCGGGTTCGGATAAGATTGATGATGAGGTTATTATTCCAAATTTAAACAACGTAGGCAGAATACTTGACACAGAACGTGCGTTTGAAGCGGCATACGACCCATCAAACTTTTTGAAAACAAAAAGTTATGGAGAAGCACCTGCGAACACAACTCTCACGATCAAATATTATGTGGGTGGAGGAGTTGCATCGAACGTGGCTTCTAATTCTTTGAATACGATATCAAGAATCGAGTACGGTGACCAAACTGATTATTTAGATGAAACCGAAAGGCCTATATTAAACACAATTAAGGGAAGTGTTAGAACAAACAACACAGAACCTGCGTTGGGTGGTAAAGGACCCGAATCCACAGATGAAATCAGAACAAATGCCCTTGCTTTCTTTTCTGCACAAAATCGTGCTGTAACTAGAGAAGACTATGTTGTTAGAGCATATGCTATGCCAGTCAAGTACGGAAGTATAGCAAAGGCATATGTATCACGTGACGGTATTTTAGACAGCAGAACTCAATTTGAATTCATAAATAACTTGGGAGAGTCTACTGAAAAGCTTTCAACAAACGGATTAACGTCAACCTATGGTGAGATTAATAACCCATTTGCTATTAATATGTACATTCTAAGTTACGATAAAAATAAAAATTTAGTTAGTCCAAACGAATTGGTGTATAAAAATCTTAGAACTTATTTAGGCAGTTTCAAATTGATGACAGATGGAATTAATATAACAGACGCATTTGTGGTTAACATAGGTGTTGATATAGAAATATCCGTATTCAAAAATTATAATAAAATTGAAGTTCTTGATTCCGTACTTGTAGCAATTAAGTCATATTTCAATATAGATAAGTGGAGCATTGCTCAGTCTATTGAGTTGAGCGAACTTGAACTTGAGGTTTCAAAAATACACGGTGTCAAGTCTGTAGTAAATTTACGTATATACAATAAAACGATTAATGATGGAAACTACTCCTCCAATGAATATAATTTAGAATCAGCAACTTACAATAAAGTAATATACCCATCGGTTGACCCATGTATATTCGAATTAAAATTTCCCGATAGGGATGTAGTCGGGAGGGTAGTTGGATGAATACGTTTATATATTTAGATTCTGATAATACAATATATAAGCACAAGAATAGTGAAAACTTTAATTCGGGTTTAGACGAAATATTAGAACTTAAAAATACTTATTCCGAAGAACTTGGTCACCACGTGAGTAGAATGGTTATTAGGTTTGAAACAAAATTCGATGATTTGGTATCAGACAATACATCTCAGTACTTTTTATCATTAAAGATAACTGAGTCACTAGAACTTTCTGGTAAGTCAATAATAGAAGTATTTCCAATTACATCTGAGTGGGAAGAGGGGTTTGGTCGTTATCACGACTCAACATTGAATACGGGTTCCACGTGGATCAATAAATCAGATGGTCATGAGTGGTCGACTGCGGGTGGAGACTATCATACAAAAGATGATCTTGTAAACCTTTTTGGGATTGAAAATGTCCCCTCGTTTGAGTTCACCAAGAGAACATCGGATGTGTCAATTGACATAACTGATTATGTTAAACTATGGAACTCTGGATTATTGGCGAATAACGGTTTGTTGATTAAATTTAAAAATGAAACAATATCATCAACGGGAACAATAAAGTTCTTTTCAAAAGATACCAACACAATATATGCACCTTATGTTAAAATGTCAATTAATGACTTTTCATTTAATCCATGTGATTGCAAGCAAGTTGAGTCGGTCAAGTGTGTTTATGGGGATACGGAGATCAAACTTCCAAGTCCCGTTGAAAATGTAAGTGGTTCGTTGGTAAGTGGCTCTTTGGTAAGTGGTTCTTTGGTAAGTGGTTCGTTGGTAAGTGGCTCTTTGGTAAGTGGAACACTTGTAAGTGGTTCTTTGGTAAGTGGAACACTTGTAAGTGGCTCTTTGGTAAGTGGAACAACTGATCCGATTACATATTTTATTAATACTGAAGATAGCAATATTACATCTGAGTGTGGTGGCATGTTGACGTATGATATTAAAAAGGTAAAACCTGAACTAAATTACATAACAGGTGAAAATTTACACATAGCATTAAAAAACTTACCAAATGAGATTTCAGTTAAGGAGCAACACCGAGTCCGTCTGGTGGTTCGTGAGAAATATCCTGTTAAAAAGTTTTCAAAAAAATCAAGATATTCTACTAGTAATTTCGTAGATTGTCCGATGTATTATTCTGTTATCGATTCTGATACGCATGAACGAATTATAAACTTTGATCAATATTCAAGGATTAGTTGTGATGCAACGGGTCATTATTTTGACTTTGATTATGGTTGCTTATCGGTGGGTCGCATATATCACTTTGAAATTAGATTAGAATCACAAAACCAAACTAAGATTTATTCGGATAATGTAAATTTTAAGATGTCACGATGAAAATACCCCAACCTGAATTTTTAGAAAAGTATGATTTTAACAAAAAATCATATTCAGACTTTTTATCAAACAACTCGCCTGAGAATCAAATGGATGAGTTTGGTAACCTGGTACTACGTGCAAATATAGACGAGACAGACATAAAAGACACAGACAAGTATCTAATAAAAGTAAAATCAAAAAAACATATGTTAGACAACTCACAGGTTGAACTTTATATGGACACCGAGTTATCTGAATTTAATGACCAGGCTGAAATACCTCCTGAGCAAACAGACGAACTTATATCAGATTTTTCAGATGAGGTGGATGGGGAAATAAGAACCCAACTTGAAAACGAAAATGTACTGCAAGTGCAGTTAGATGAGATGTCTGATATACTAGATAAAGAAATTGAAAAGGGAGTTAGATTTCAAGAAAAATCATCAGAAAACTTTACGGCTGCAAAAGATGTAATAATTTCACAAAGGATTTCACTTGGGGAAGGAAAAACAGAGTCAGATTTCAGTGATAAATTTCCATTTCTGCCATTAAATGAGACACAAGAGGAAACCGGAGATACATTTCCGTTCATGTCATCTTAAAAACATTTTGTAAAATGAGTGGTTATAATAAATTCGTAAAAAAACCAGTTACTAGTGAGGGATTTGATTTCCCACGCGGGTCTGTGGTAGAAAATTCTTTATTTCGGATTTTAACTAGAGATTCGGTCAAACAACCTTTTATTAAATTCGGCCGAAATCCAAAGGATGTTGTTAATTTTAGTTTATATTCAGATAATAACGATATAATTAAAACTAAACTCGTTAAACCAAACGACAGGTTCATACGAAAATCTTTTAATTTTATAGATTATGACGGAATAAGACGGACTGGTAATATTTCTATTTTTAATAGCAAATATGAACTTACCGACAAAAATGAAGTAGTAGTATCACCCACACACGAACTCCGTGAATTAGGCGAGGATTCTGGATCATTTCTGGTCGGAATATCGTTAAAAACTGAATTAGTTGGTTCGCACGAATCCACTGCCAAGTTGGTGATACAAGATATATCTCCAAGTCGAACTGAGTTGAAAATTGCTCCCGCTGCATTTAAAACTACATTAAGACCCTCAGAAGTTGCTCTTAATAATGAATACTATAACTTCATTGATAAGAGGATACCTATTTCTCATATATATCATGAGATAAAAACATTTACCAAGAATGTCAGAGTAACAAACCAAGTAGTTAAGTTGCGTGGAGATAACTTTTCAACGGATGACTATAACGAACGACTATTAAACTTAGTTGATTTTTTTAATTTTAATTCGTTTGAAGATTTTGGTCAAGAATGTCAGGAAATGTATGATGAGATTCGTGATCTTTATGGTAACTTATTTCTTTACAAATATAACGATATTTTTTCAAAAGAAAATTTTTACGAGGAATATGTGAAGTGCGTTTCTTATGTTATAGAAAAATCTTCTAGGTTTTTAAACTATTCAACCGATGAGTATGAAACTCATAAAAAACTATACGAAGATACACTGCTTTCTTTATTTGATGACGAACCTATATCTGAGATATTTAACGCACGTTTTAATTCGTATCTATCTAATATAATGATGTTAGATGGGGGGGATGCTATACCAGTTGTTTCGGTAAACCGTGGTGTGGATAATATCAACGACAACAGATTACATCGTCCTTTAATTTTTAAATTGCAACAACCACTGCCCACAAAAATTCAAAAAGGGGCTTTGTTTTACATTGACTCTTCAATTTATTCAGACGATGCAATTCAGAGGGTTTTGTTGTATAAGAGTGTTAAACCCAAAACATTTAAGTTAAGAAATCCTGATTTATCAGGACTTGCGGGTCAGGGTACTAGATCTTATTCGGCTGAACAACTGCACAATAATAAGTCAGAAATTGAAAAAAATAGTTTACTTGATCTTAATACTGATGATCCTGGAGTCTTAAAAAAAATAAAAGATGTAGAATCGGAGTGGAGAACTGAAGTATTTGAAACACCTCTGCGTGTAACGGAGGAGATATCCAGATATTTCAATAATCAATCAGAAGATCATTATCTTTCGGTAGACTATTCCGACTTTACTAATTTCATAAGATATTCATCGGCCCGTAAAAGACTAGATGTGTTTATATTTAAATTGGCCAAAATTTCAGAAATAGATAGACAATTGGAACAAATCAGAAGGTCTTTTAGAAATAGTAATCCTGAGATGTTTAGCAGATTATCATATGACTCTCAAATTACAAAGTTAAACGGTGAAAAGTTAGATATACTAAATGCACTTGATGGATACGAAAGATTTTTATTTTTTGAAGACCTCACCGAATTGACAGAAGAAGCGAAAGAAGTACGCAATGAAATCGATAAGATAGAACTTGAAATTAAGAATCTAGGTCCCTACCACGAAGGTGTACCCTCACTGCAAAGAAAAAAACGTGAACTGGACACTAAACTGCTATACACATATGTTTCATGGCCACGTGAAACTATTGATTGTGATTATGTTGATGATTGGAATTCTAGTGTTACAGACTATGGACCAGATGACTATGTGGTATATGAGGGTGGGATTTATATACATAGAGAGTCCGTGTTAAGCTCTGATAATTTGCCACCAAATAATGTTGAATCAAATTGGACACTTCTTTGTAATTGTGGAGAGTGTGTTGGTAAGAAAATACCACTTAATAGTAAGACTTATACATTTTTGTCAACTCGAGTTTATTACAGACCAATGCCAATACCAGAATCTATGGAAGAATTTGCAAAAACTCCTGGATATATGTGGTACTCACAAAAGGCCGCAGCTGCGGATATCTATGATAAGCATAACGATAATTCCTTGTTTAATAATACACCTGAGTTTTTGACACGTGATGTAGAAAACGAAGAATACTTTGATTTTTTATCTTTTATAGGACACCAGTTTGATTTAATTCATTTATATGTTGAGGGGATCGGCAATATTCGTCAACCTCTTAATGATCCTAATAAGGGAATTCCGAACGAACTTGTGTCTCATATGCTTGATTATTTTGGTGGAAATTTTGAGGGATATGATGATGGAGAGATAAATTCACTCGTTTATCAGGTTAAAACTCAAGAACAACTAGAATATATAAAGAATTTTAAGGAAAAAAAGCATTTGGTGTGGAGACGAATACTAAACAATTTACCTTATATTCTAAAGACAATAGGTACGGAAAAATCTATTCGTGCTTTGTTTAGGTGTTATGGTGTTCCCGATTATTTGTTTAGAATACGTGAGTTTGGAGGAATTGAGTACAATACTGAAACCAGTGATAAGGTTTTATATACCTTTGATAGTTTTGACTATTATATAAATTTTTCAAAACATAATCAGTATATAAAATTAGATTGGAAAACTGATCTATACGAGTCAAGGTCATTAGAGTTTAAGTTTTCTTTTGATGAAAACCTAGTAGACATAACCAAAGAAGTTGAAATAATAAACGGATATTCATTTGAGGAATCAAAGTCGTTTTGGAAATTTGGATTTGAACCAAAATATAATAAACAAGATGCTGGATGGGGAAAATTTTATTTTAAAATCGGAGACAGAGTGGTGTATGCAAAGGATGCCATCCAAAAAAATATGGTTTATCCGTTTTCACAAAAAAGTTTCAATGTATTGATACAAGTATCAGAATCGACACGATGGACGGAGTCAGGTATTCATGTTTACATAAAAAGATATTCAGATGAAGATCTGGTATATAACTCTAATATACAACTTGCAATACGACCTGAAATTTTACAAAATTTTACAAGACCCAGTTCAGTTGTAATCGGTAATGTAACTTCTTCTAATTTCTTTGGTCGGATTGATAGAATCAGAATATATAACAAATCTATTGAAGAATCCCGTTTTGAGAATCATATAAAATTTAATCAGTCCTATGATGTAGAAAATCCTTTTGATCTAGAAGAATCTTTGTTGTTCAAAGCTAATTTTGATTTTCCGTATAAATTAAATGAACTAGAAACTGGAGATAATTTCGAGTCTGAAACTACGGGTTATATACAAAATACCTCACTTAGAGCCGATACAAGCAAGCGGGCAGTTGCATATAATTTTACTAAATCTGAATACCCTTACGATTTCGGTGGAGAAAATTCACGTCAGTTTGCAAGACTACCTTCGTACGGAGCTCAAGTATTTAATAATAATAAAATAAGAATTGAGACACAAGAACTTGAAAGTCAGTTGTCAGTTTTAAAAAGAAGCACAAAGAAGAGTGGTGATAGACTGACGATTGATACAAATAAATTAGGAGTTTACTTCAGTCCTACTGATTTAATAAACCACGAAGTTCTTAGATTTTTTGGTGATTTTGAATTGGGTGATTATATAGGAGACCCAAGAGAATTATATAACCATACCTACGAAGGATTTCGATCCGTAAAAAATTTGTTTTTTAAGCATGGTTTCGGTAAAGTTGATTTTTCTTATTATCTTTCTATATTGGAATCTTATTTAGACCCCTCGTTGTTTAAGAATATAGAAAAAGTTATACCGGCCCGAACGCAACTTATATCGGGTTTGGTGGTAGAACAGTCGTTGTTAGAACGTAATAAGATAAAACGAAGGCCAATCGACAATGAACTGATCGTATATGATGATGTCAATATAAAGGCGGGTTTATCCGATACCAATATAACAAGTCATGCAAACGCCCGAAGTTACTATGATATATCCGATACAGATGTCACAGGCCACAAAGTAAATGTTAAATACACCTCAAATAGAACCAATACCTACCCGTCCGAATTAAATTTAAACTATTACAAGAACATACCGAATGAGGCAATGTACGGAATTAGCACATATCGTGGTTTTGGTCCATCATCAAAAATCGAATTACAAAATTTAACATATAAAAGATATGTTAGAAGTGATACAAGTTCTATTACATATACTGCAATTAGAATAACAGGAAAAATCTTAAAAGACTCTGAATTTAATTGTGAAGTATTTGGAAACATTACAAAAGATTCATCGGCCTATATACACAGAGATGCAACTATTGGTGGGGTTAGTGTTGTAGAAAATATAATTCCAATTTCATCATTTGATTCTTCTGGATATGCAAAACTAGTTTTTAATTTTGCTGGCCATAGACTAATTGGTAAACTGTATGGTGATGTAAGTATATTAATACAAAATGGAACAATTAAAAATGTAGTGGTTCTTGGTAAGATTGGTTCTCGTATATTTGAGGAGTGTGATACAAGAGGAAATCAGTCTATCTTTACGGGTCCTATAAACCAACTCGTTTCGAGTGGCAGACTCACCGGAACGGCAACTAGGAAAATTGTATATGAAAATAAAACAAGGTTCAATGAAGTTGTTGTGGAGAAAGAAGATTCAGATGTGAATATAGTAAATATTCCAAAGTATATTACACAAAGAGTTCCTGTTGTGATCAACACAGACACATCCTTTAAACTCAAAAATACTGAATCCAGGTACATATCCACCTCGGGAGAATATGTGTGTAATTTAAATATGTTCATTGCATCACAACTGACCCCTCCACCAATATGCACATTTTCTGTAAAGTGGATTAGAAGAGATTCATCCACGAACACGGAGGTGATCAGTTTCAGAAGGTCTTCTTACGATTACATGGATAATTTAAAATCAGTAGAACATCTTGATGAATCTAGATTTACTAAAAATTTTGAACTACCTGCAATTGAAGTATATGATACAACCGCAACTCTTATAAATAAAAACACATCATTCGACTCGGGAGAGTGCGAGAATCGCAAGGGAAGATACGCAGGTTTTCAACGAATAAACACCGAATCAGACACACCGAGGGTAGAATCTCTAGACGTCGGTGACATAATACTAAAAAAGTCCTACGAAATACCTTTTGAGTTTACTCAAAATTTGAGAGTTAATCGGAAAGATCATGATGCCGATGTTAAACTTGGAGTTTCGTTTGAGAGTGGAATCTTGACAACATTTTTACACGATACACAGGGCAATTTAGTGTCCCGACCCGATGTAAATAAGACTTCTATACTCGGAGTTCCATCAACTTTATTAGAATCAATTTCTGGAAATTACAAGTTTTTCAATTTTAAGAATAATAGCATCTTTGTAGTTGTGGAGTGTATGGATTGCCTTTCAACTGAAATTGGTGATGTGGTTTTATTAAGTGGGGTTGAATGGGAACACCCACGATCACAGAGAGTTCCATTGTGTGATATAAATGATATATATTGCGAAGTTATATCATTGGATCACGACCAAGATTCTGATTCGGAAACTATAGAACTAAAATTACCACACTGGATAGATTTGAGAAAATATTCAAATATGGCATATTTGTCCGGTGGGGTTTTACAAAAAGTGGTTACCAGTTTTAAATATACACACGAAACACAGAGTGGTGTTTATTATGATTTGGAATTGGTTGCGGATTACAATAGAGACTCTTGTAAAACTGCATTTCCAGCGGCCAAAGATGAGGATGTAAAGATCGGTGACCGTGTAAACGTAGTATTCAGAGAGGGTGCTTTTTTGTGGATTGCACGTGGAATTCGTGTGGCAGAAAATGCAAAAGTTGTAGATATATCAACGGTTACGGATAGAACCAGCAAATACTATAATTCTAGATTACTAAAATTACAACTTGATGGAAGCAATGACGATTACATTGAGATAGTTCCATCTGCTGAATATGTTTATGGACTTGAGATAGTTAAAGAAGAATCCCAAACTCCTACAAACTATCAAGTTAAGTTTAAAAAGTCGTATAAAGTTCAGTTGGGTCCAAGTTCGTCACCCCTCGCGACCTTTGAATTTAAAACGAATATTAATTCTGAAAATACAGCATCAGTTGAGTTTCCTTTTGATTATTACAATTTGATTGATATTGGAAATTCCTCTGGAAAAATACTAAATGGTGTGCTTGATACACACAGAAAGTTTTTTAGAAATACACTTAGACGAGATTATTCTAATATATCCAATTTACATTGCAGAAGGTCGATCAGTTATCTTAATAATACGGTTTCACCTGAAGGAGTACCCAACATGACACCACCAATTGTTAGAACCAGACGGGCAGCTATTCGTGATGGAATCGGCGATACATTTTGGTATCTGGAAGATACCACATATTCAACTCCTTTGTCATGCGGAGTTCAACCGTCCGTACCCGAGCAAACCCCAACTACCACATCAGACGATTCTGAAATCTCCGATGAATTAAATTTAGATTCACTTGAATTGAATTATACATTTGAAAATGTGGAATCGGATAACACTCTTATAGTAGATAATTCCGGTAAGTCACATGACGGAACATTGGTGGGTGGTGTCATACGAAATGGGGGAAGTCACCGAAGTTATAGAAATGTCTTATCACTTGATAATGATATAGGTATCAGTGAAGATAATGTAGAGCAACATATAGATGTTTCTTTACCGGATAATCCAATTAGAACAAACGATGGTTGCACAATGAGTTTTTGGATACGTCCAATTGGAATTAGTGAAGACAACGCAGGAATACTTATTAACAACTCTGCTCAGAAAAACGATAGACATGGTCTTGTACTTAATCCAAACGGAAACAGGCTGTCACTTGGTTACGCATGGAAAAGTTCATCCACTTCACATTTAATAGATTTGGATACAAAATTAACTGACGATACATGGTCTCATGTAACTGTTATATTTTATAGAATTGGCATAGTAAAGGTGTTTCTAAATAAAGTATTTGTTCAAAGTTATGACCTGGGGGTTGAACACGAAGAGGTCGTGTTTGATAAACTTGAAGTGGGTCGTTTTTCTGGAATGATTGATGACATAAGAATATATAATGAAGAGTTGGACTATGGTGATGTTAGTTTGAGCAAATCTGCAACCGAAATAGTTGGTAAGTTGTATGATAATTCACGTCCAAATGTATCTGATGAGGATTCGTTAGTCAACGGATGTACGAGTTTACCACTGCTTGATGTGTATGATTTTGTTTATTATCAAGACAGAAAATTTAAAGAAGCAAATGTGTTATATTTAGAAAACGAAAGCAAAAAAGATGATCCAACATTAAGTCCAGATACCCGAAGACGTATGAAATTTAAAATTCGTGGTGGTGTTAATGACGGAGAAACAAAATTTGCAACTGCCGAATTCATGGGGAATATGTGTGGTTCTATAAAAGAAGAGACATAATTGAGAACATTTTTTATTTATATAAATATTTATATTGTAAAACTTACCAAAAAATATATATATTATTAGTATGGGTTATTTAAACAACGAAACAATTACAGTTGAAGCGGTTCTAACAAAGAGGGGCCGTGAACTACTTGCATCAGACCGAGGCCTAAATATTACGAGTTTTGCTTTGGCAGATGATGAAATCGATTACACATTATATGATCCTGAGCATCCAGATGGTTCTCAGTTCTTTGATCTTGCCCTTAGAAATACACCTGTGTTTGAACCCCTTACTGATGAAACGCAATCACTCAAGTATAAATTAGTTACATTGCCTCCGGGAACCCAACATATACCTGTTATTAAACTTGGTCAGCAAAGTATAACACTTGACAAAGACTATAATGGAGTAGTCACACTAAATCCTACAACCAATCCAGTGTATAACACACAACTTGGATACACCGCAGTTTTATCAAATCGTGAAGTAGGAACTATAACAGGAACAGGAGTGGATGCATCGGTTGGAGAAAATACTTCAATATTTCTTGGTGATACCGCAAGCACTTTCGCACAAACCGCAGTTGGTCTTACTTTTGAATTTAGAGTTAATCCATCTATTACCCGTAATGTTGGTGCTAATTTAACCGTGATTGGAAATGAAAGTGGTGGGTCGATAACAATTCCAGTGAATGTATTGGCCGAACCCCTTGAAGGAATATCTGAATCCGGAAACATAGGTTATTAATTGTGGCTATTTTTAAAGAGTTAGACGAAACCGATAAGGTCGCAGGAAGAGTGACATCTATCCACGATGGTTTGTTTTCGGGTGATAATCCATCCGAGATGATTGAATTTTTCTATGATGAAGAAAAGCACAAAACACCTCTTAGTGAGGCAACATCTGATGCAGATATATATGACAACTGGATTACACCAAGCAAAGAAGACTATTATGCCGATGTGTTTCATGAAGAGGTTTATATAGCAGGATTGTTAAACCAAAACTCACAACAACAATTTTCAGTTTCATATGGTCACGTTAACGGGTTCGGAAGTCCTATTGGGTCTGCGTTTAACGGAAAAACTCCACAAATCACGAAAGCAGTATATAGTCAATATAAAAATATATTGCTAAATCCTGATGATAAAAGATTTACTTTTACAAAAAAAGTAGATAATTCATTCGTGGGATATGATGCAGACTGCATTCATGTAATTAACTTTTCTACTGCTCGTATGAAAGAGCGTATTGACGAAGGCAATTTCTTATTCACACTAGGTGTTTCGGTTAATAACCAAATTAACTACAGAGTTGCTTTCCAAGATGCAAGTGTATTTGGTACGTCTCTAAATTTTGTTAATTCATCACCTCAATCCGGCCGAGTTTTTGATTTGGTAAAGGTAAAGGACTCTGATAGATATAATAATGATGAATCGGACATTATTAGAATGACATCTGAACCTGAATCAACTGCCGATTTATCTGGACACGATATACGGTATTCTCCAGTTGCCCAACTCGGATTTGGTTTGGTTTATCCTGATCTTGGAATAATTGTTATTAATTCAAAGGCAGTTGCAGAACAATTGTGTGAGGGTCTTGATACTGCTGTTTCAAATTATGTTAATCTAAGTCCTCGTAATTCAATTCCGTCTGATTATAAGAAGGAAGAAAACGAAGGAGCAAAATTCTCTTGGTATGGAGACGTGTCTCCTGAATATACTGATAGCAATAGTAATGTTGTATCGGTAGATGACTTGGATTCCGATCCGGACACATCAACCACAGAGTCAAGCATATTTAATCCAAATACATGGTTGACAAGCACAACCTCGGGTAATTTACTGCATCGTGCGGGTGGCGACAGAAACTATCAAAACTTTTTAAAACTAGTTAAAAGTCTTCAACAGGGTGCAAAGTTTGAGTGTAGAAATACAGAAATAATTCCGTCTAAACATTATTTTATCCGAATAAAAAACACAGATTTTAACTATAGTAACAATCCTTCATTTGTGTATCAAGGATATGAAGCACGAACTCTCGCCACACGTGCAAATGCAGAATTAGATAATTATCTAGGTCGCATCCGTCACGATGGGTTTATAGATGACCCAAGGGTATATATCACCACTGTTGGTTTGTACAACGATGACAATGAATTAGTCGCAGTCGCAAAATTAAGTAAACCTATATTGAAGACATTTGATTCAGAGGCTCTTATAAAAGTAAAATTAGATTTTTAATTTTTGTAATTTTTTGTAATAAATATATTTATATTTATGATAAAGAGACTCAAGAGCTCTGACAAGACCGTTAGACCTTTTACTACATTTAAGAACTGGAGACATTCAACTATTGATAGTCTTGGTTCATTGTTGCTTGAACAAGATGTGTATAATATCAAGGATTCTGACGGAAATACCAAATATGCCGGCAAAACGTGTAGTGAGATAAATGAAATAATAAAAAACGAATATGGTGGTCATGATGAATTTGATTATTGCAGAGGTGACGACCTCGGCGAACTTCCACGAAGAGTTAGAATAACGATAGAACCGGTCTCAAATAACGATGTTTTATATGAAAACGGAATTTTAGTATCTCCTGAAGAGATTGAACTAAACAATTCCGATAGTTTTTCAATCCGCAGACGAGATGGGTGTATGATATCTGGAACATTTTATCCAAGAGGTCATGCTAAATTTAATGCTGAAAAAGAACCTATAAATTGGGACGGAAGTTATCAAAGAGTTATCTATAATAATATTAAGCATTTATTTTATAATGATTATTTTGTAGAGCATTATGATTATACAAATAAAAAGAAACTCAATATTAAAAACCCACTTATGTTGTTTGGTGTCGAGAGTGCTGAGTACCACGATCCCTCGGTAATTGAGGATATAGACCAAGGGGATGAGTATACACAGAGAAGAATAGAGCGTAGGGTTATCGGTGATAAAATATCAGTTATTGAAATATCTCAAAAGAACTTCGGTGAAAAAATAAAACCTGGATCATTTAGCATTAAGGATAATAGTTCTCCGTATGATACTATTCATATAAAAGATGATGGTTATACAAATCTAATAACAACTGGATACACATTTTCTGAAATAGAAAAAGTTGAGTTTGATGAAAATTTATGTGGAGTTACTTCTGATAATTTATCATCAAGTGGTTTTACATTTGGACATGACCTTGCATCACACGGAAATTATTTTATATCTGGTGCTCCGGCAAATGTGGGTGGACTAGATGAATCTCAGTCGGGTGTTGCTTTTCTGTTTAAGAAAGATTCGGACTTGAATAAATTTAGGTGCATCCGAAAATTTGAATGTCCATTTACTCAAAACGGATTGGCACTTGAACAACGACAAGATCACAATGACATTTTAATGCGTGAGTTAAGTGGGTTGGTTCTTGGTAATGATTATTCTTTAAATGACAACTTTGGTTCTGCCGTTGAGTTAACGGATACTACCTGTGTTATTGGTGCGTCCCGTTCTCATATAAGAGGAACTGCATCTGAGTTAAGAACTGGTCATGTGTTTATTTACGAGAAAGATAAAGGTGGGGTTGATAATTGGGGATTGCTTAATATAATAGAAGGAGTTCCTGATACCGACTTTGGTCATTCCGTTTCAATACACAACGATACGATGGCCATCGGAGCTCCAAACGCAGGAAATGGAAGTGGAGTAGTTTACATATTTAAGAAAACTCAAAGAGAAAAATCCAGTCCTTGGTTGAGATTAACTGATGTTCCCGAGGGTTATATGTATGATGTTGAAAAAAATAAAAGAATGGGATATCCAGTTGGGGATAAGTTAAAGGATATAAATGAATATACAACCCGTTGGAAGGTAAAGAGCGTAATACCAGACGGAGCTCAATTGGGGTGTTTCCATCAATCGGGTGAGATGCATACGGAAGGCATTTGCACTCCTATACCATTTCCGTCAGGAAGTTTAATCTCGGGAAGTTTAATATCAGGAAGTTTAATATCAGGAAGTTTAATCTCGGGAAGTTTAATCTCGGGAAATATTTTATCCGGAAATTTGATTTCCGGATGCGATGTTGGAAGCATACTAATGCCCAATATAGAAATTCCCATATATGACGATACAATTGAATTTAAAACACTCGATCCTAACCAATTTAAAAATTGTATATCAGGTACTGATATGTTTGTTAGTGGGTCTGTATGTATGTGTGATTTATATACATTTGCCGATGATAAGATAATAGTTGAAGCAACAATAAACGACCCAATCAAAGATTTTGATTCTGGATACGAACCTCATAAATACAATGAATCTCCAAATTTTTCGGTTGGAGACTCTACTTGGGAGTTGGTTGATGTGGTATACGGAGATGAAGCCCGTCCAAATGAATTAGGCAATTTGTATTGGACCGACTACGGAGACTGTGTTGATGGAGAACAACCTCTTACTCGTTCGGGTGACTCGATTTCACTAAACAAAGACGCAACCATACTAGCAGTCGGATATAAATCAAATTCAGATGCAGCCGAAAACTCAGGTCATGTTCGGGTATTTAGACTCAACAATAATAAATGGGAGCAAATGGGACATAGCATTGAAGGAAGCAATTTAGGTGATTTCACGGGAAGTTCAGTTTCTTTGAATGATAGTGGAAATATTGTTGCAGTTGGTTCTTATGGTGCAGAAAGAATTGACTCTGCGGAATCTAACCCAAGACAAATCAAAGATATTGGGAGAGTTAGTGTATATAAGTGGGACGATAATAATAATATCTGGAAGGCACACGGTTCTCCATTGCTCGGAGATTTTACAGGAGATAAATTTGGAATATCATGTCAATTAAACGGCAGTGGTAATGTTATGGTCGTTGGAGCATCTGGTTTTGATGGAGATTCCGATGACACCGGTCTTGCACGTGTTTATATACTAGAAGATTCTAATTGGACGCAACTCGGTCAAGATTTATATGGTGATAGTTCGTCCGGATACGGAAGAAATGTAACAATTGCTAAAAAATCAAGTCCAACTGAGGTTATTATAGGTGTTGTTTCTGATGGAAAATGTGAAACTTGGGAATCTGTAAATGGTGGAAATCTTCAAAGAAGGGGTCAAATTATACAAGTCCCAAGTAATACGGGTATTGGAAATGTATCTAGTAATTCTCCAAGTTCGGTTTCCATAAATGAATCAGGTGATCGTATAGCAATATCGGTTTCCAATGTACAGTTTAATCAACATCTTGATCCAAGTAATATTGAGATGGGAATAACTCAAGTATATAAGTACAATGGACTAGATAAATGGACTCAACTTGGTGCTAATTTACCAGGTCAGTCTGAATCAGTTCAACTAAGTTCAACGGGTAAAACTTTAATAATATCTGATGTGTCAGATTCGAGACACTCGACTAAATTTTATGGAGGTAAACTTGCACCTGGTTCTATTTCTGCGTATGAATGGAATGGCTCGGATTGGGTTTTGATCGGAGAAAAACTTTATGGAAAAACACACTCAGATTATTTTGGATTTTCAACTTCGTTGACTATAAGTGACCAAGGTGAAATAATAATCGCCGTATCTGCACCCGGACATACACGATTTATAGAAAATTCTCCAAAGCAACTTGGCCAAGTGTGTGTTTACAAAAGCTCCCAAATTGAGAATTTTGGTGAAGAGGTTAAGGTATACGAGAATAGACTTTATGTAGGAACACCGTCTTCTAAAAATCAAATTGTTTATGTGTATGAATACAACCAATCAGACTGCCCAACTGAGTGGAGTGTGTTAAATAAAATTACTAGAGACTACATATGGAATAGTAGAACCAATATAACAAAATATCATGAAGGAGTTTCACGTGCAGATTTAGTATTATATCCATATGAATATACAAATCCAAGTAGAAATAACTTTGGTTGTTCTATCGATGTTAATGAACAATTCCTTGTTATAGGAGATTCGATGGATAGAATATACAAAAACGACTTGGTCACAAACATGGGAGGTGCGGCTTTTGTATTTAATATTGGAGATAAAATAGACTTTGGTTATGTGACATACTCCATAAAAGATTCTGAAGAAGAAGAGACATTTAGATTTGGTCAGTCGGTGGCACTATTTAATAATAATTTGGTTGTGGGTTCACACTTACTTGATACGAGTAATATATCGTATGACGAAAATGGTGACTTGATAGTTGATGACTTTTATTTAGGAACGGAGAATTATGACCAGGACTATATCTACTTTGGAGACGAACGAAAAAGTATCGTACAAGGAAAGAGTCATTATTATGCTTTAGAACCAGATTCATATGAATTACTGAAAACGGTTAAATCTGTAAAAGAGAGACTAAGTGTTAGAAGACAATATGGATATAGTGTAACAATTAGTTCCGAGTTTATTTATGTAGGGGCTCCTGTACTTGGTACATTTCCCTCGTATGAAATTACTACTTTCAGTGATGATGATTTACTTGTAGATAAGTCTAAATCTTTATTCGCACATTATAGTAATAAAGGCGAGAACAAAACAAACAAACCACCTTTAAAAAATACCCAAAATGTAAATGGTGTGGTTATGGCATATAACACACTAACCATAAGTGAGTCGGAAATAAAACAAGTTGGTAATATTTTTTATAAGAATGGTGTAATCGTACTAACAAATTTAGATTCCGGATATATGAAAGACTTTATGACCAAGAGTGGTCAGTCTGGATATGATATTTCTTTTAAGGGTGTTCATACACTATTTGAGACGGAAATTGTATGTAAGGTTGAACCAAATGAATTTAATATGAGTACAAATCCAACTTCACTAATTCGTGATAAAATACCATACGATATAAACGGAGATGGCAAATTTGATATTCTTGATATGATATTAATATTTAGATTTTTAACTGAATATGACATAACACCAAGTGATATGAAGAAAGAAAATAATGCTGAGTTGGAGGGTGGAGTTGCAGTTGAACAAGACTCAATGTGGCCTAATTCGGATATATTGATAACAGAATCAGAAGATGCGATATTAAAGTTTTTTACATCCGAGTCGGCAAATATAAATCAAGACGAATATTCTGGTTATTTACCATATTTAAGAAAACTCAAGGAGTTGGGTGCGTTTGATGTAAACAAAGATGGGTACTCAGACTCACTCGATGCTAAGTTAATTGTAAGATATTTCCGTGGAAACTCTGGAGTTGATTTAATCCGTGGGTTGATAACCAAATATGCAGAACGCAGGATTGCAAATGAAATAGTAGAATTTTTAGATTTACAGACTGGAAAGAACAATGGAATCAAAGTATTAAAAGACTTTGAAAAATTTACAGACTTAACTAAACTTATCAAGAATGGAAAAAACTTAGACTCACTAAGGCCACACGCAACTACGATTGGGTTGTATGATGGACTTTCGTTAGTTGCAGTTGCTAAACTTGGCAAACCAATAAAGATAACAGATAGTTATCCTATAAATTTTTTGGTAAAATATGACGGTTAGTTTGTTTATCTTTATATTTATATTAAAATTCATAAACTGGAGAAACAATTATGGCAAAAGATAAAGTAGGATTTAATAGTGGCGCAGACCGAGAGTCTATGTCAATGGGAATTGAAGAACGCTTCAAAGAAAAGAGTAGTCTTATGTTAAAAGGTGGAGGGGCTGCAAATGGTCTTACTTTCGAGGCGCAACGTGACCAAGGAACAGATTTCTTGGCTTATGGTGCGACTCGCAACAGTAGTGGAGGTGGCCAATTTCAAGGAGGTACACTCGATGATACTATTCGTGACGGAAACACCCGTGGTGCTTACGGAAAAGGAGAACCAAGTCGTAATGATGTAAAGGCTGCATCATCACAGGCTGGATCAACCATATACAGAGATGGACCTGATGGTCGTGTTGCAGATATGAAAGCTGACCGAAGCAAGATTATTCAAAACTTCATGGATGACACGTCTTCTCAAGGAACAAAGGGGTTTCGTATAGCAGTTGACAGAGGAAATTTTGGTTCGACAATGCCAAAAACTGACAAAGAACCTACCGAGTACAATGCAGACAAAAGTGTCTTTAGACAATCACAATCAAGTGGTGGATATACTATTCCTGGAGTAGATTCAAGTCAAGGCAAGGGTCCTGGTGGTAACTTTTTAAATGACACACCAACACAAGGTGTTAAAGTAACAGGATTTACACGCAGATTTGACGATGGTCTTAGACTTACTTACACAGACTATGGAGGAGGAAACCCAACAACTGTAACAAGTGAAGTTGCTGACTCAAGTACATTCAGACGAAAGATGGATACCAAGAAATACGAACACTCATTTGCCGGTTCGGAAATTTCATCTGAAGTCAACAATGGTCGTGGTGTACTTTAATAGTTGATTTTTTTCTTAAATGATATACCATATAAGGTATGTCTAAAAATAAGATTTCTCTTGGACTTGATATTAGTTCAACTGTTGTGGGGTATTGTGCATCATACTCAAAAGAAAAAGTAGTCGATGCAGGATATATTGATATACACAAAGAATCAAATATAAAGAAAAAAGCACATAAAGTTGCCGAGTACCTCGATCCAAGGTCCATTGACCCGTCAATTATAGTAGTCGAAGATTCATTGAGTGGATTCGGCGGAGGTCGAACAAGCCAGCAGACAATTGTAAAACTTGCAAAGTGCAACGCAGTAATAAGTTATGTTATGGAAGCATTGTATGAAGTTGAAATTAATCATGTAAATGTTTCGACTTTAAGGAAAGCAGTTTTGGGTAAAAGTCGTGAAAAGGGAGTTGATAGTAAAACTTTTGTACGTGAACAACTTAAAAATAAGATTGATTTGTCTGAGTTTATTGTCTATAATAGTAGAAATAATTATGATAAAAGGAACTACGATATGTTAGATGCTACCGTTGCATCATTGTATCATTGGTATACTATTAAGGATTAATGGGGATTTCCGAGCAAAAACTACTTGCCTTGTTACAAAGGGTATTAGGTGAAGGTAAAATTGTCTCTAAAGACGAAGCAATGTTTGTGTGTCCATTTTCTCATCACAGAAAACCAAAGTTGGCGGTAAACCTGTCAACACAAAGATGGCAGAGTTGGATTGATACAAATGCAAAAGGTCGTAGTATCTTTGCGTTATTCAAGAGGTTGCAGGTTCCAAGCAATTACTTTGCTGAGTTATCAAAGATTGTAAAACTTCCTAAAAGTAATAAACTAGAAGATACTGAAGAGCAGTATGTTTCGTTGCCCTATGAGTTTAAAAAATTGACCGAAACTCATACCGATTTTTCTTATGATAAAGCAATGAAGTATTTAAAAAATCGTGGAATTGAATCGTATGATATAGAACGATATGACATTGGTTACTGTGACAAGGGAGATTATGCGGGTAGAATTATTGTTCCATCTTATGATGTAGATAATAAATTAAATTATTTTCTCGCAAGAGATTTTACGGGAACGGCCTATTTAAAATATAAAAATCCTCCTGTTAGTAAGGATGTTGTGGTGTTTGAAAATCAAATTGATTTTTCCGAACCACTCGTTCTCTGTGAGGGTGTATTTGATGCTATTGCCATTCGCAGAAATGCTATTGCTTTACTTGGAAAAAATATTCCAAACAAATTAAAGATGCGACTTATTGAACGTGGGGTAAACGAAGTCATCATCGTTTTGGATAGTGACGCATATAAAAACGCATTATCATTGTCAGAGTCGTTAATGAATAATAATATTCAAGTTAGATTGGTTAGGATGGGAAATGAAGATGCAGCTGACCTTGGATTTGGTAAGATTATTAATAAAATCAGAAATGCAACTATTATTGATTTTAGTGAACTGATGAAACAAAAATTATGCATGAGTTAAAAAGCAGTATAAAGAATGTTGAAAAAGTTTATCATCTTGCCGACATTCATATAAGAAATGTAAAACGACACACTGAGTATTCTGGTGTGTTTAGAAACTTTTACGAACAAGTTAAAAAAGATAATCTTAAAAATGCTATTATTTTTATAGGTGGTGATATTGCTCATGCAAAAACTGAAATGAGTCCTGAGTTGATAAAACAAATATCATCTTTTTTAAGAGAGTGTTCTAAGTTACACCCAACCGTTGTAATAGCAGGTAATCACGATTGTAATCTAAACAATCCAGATAGACTTGATGTTTTGTCGCCTATCATGGACATGATGGATGATGATAATTTGTTTTATTTAAAGAATAGTGGTGTATATAAAATAGGAGAT
>MDTG01125129.1_pt1 | contig 27441 bp, 32 predicted proteins | sample 811421 | NCBI WGS metagenome assembly MDTG01 (sample SAMN05326645, study PRJNA326480) | marine metagenome | isolation source: seawater | place: Pacific Ocean: South East | collected 2011
CTGGCGTTTACGTCAGAAAGAATGTGCCCGGTCTGATTGCGATACTAAGTATGAATGGATTAGCAACATAGGAGATTGTAATGGCTAGACGTAAGAACACAAAAAGAATTGACCCTCGTTACTTTTTGAGCGAGACAACACATAGAGATGAAATTGAAGAAGGCTTCTCCGGCGGAGATTACTCCGACGCAGACAGCACCGCCCGCGCAATGGGAAGAAGTGACTCACAGGCAAGTACATCGTCAGGTGCCAGAGTCCCAGAAAAGTATCAAGCTCTTGCCGATAAACTTATTCAACAGGGCGGCGATGCTCGCAAAGTAGAACAGACGATTAGTGCTTGTCAAGAAGAGGGGCTTAGGGGAGAAAAGCTGGCTTTTGAAAAGTGCATGATACGAAAAAACACTTCTAGCAGATATGCGATGATGGACTTGGGAATGATCCCACAGCAGGTGGGGAGAGAATAATGAAAATCAGCAAGTCTAAACTTAAAGAAATTATCAAAGAAGAAATAGGTTCTAATGAAGCCTTGATTGACGCAATCTTCGCGCTTTCTGATAAGATAGAGGATTTAGATGTCAGTATTGACTATCTTGCCGGCGCTGTAACAGACCAAGATCCTTATTCAATCGGATACTCACAAGCAACTTCGGGTCGTCTTGCTAAGCCCACCAAGGGCAAGATGAAAGAAGGTGTCGAAAACATTAATGCCGAAAACCTTATGGCCCTCTTTAAGGCATTAGAGCACTTCGCAACTGATCCTGCTATCGTATCAACTTTGGGTACTGGCGGACTCCTTGGGGCCGTCAAGGCGATGAAAGATAAGTTTATGCCTAAAGAGCCTAAAGATCAAGAACAAATGGAAGAAGGTATATTTGATCGCCCAATGGGAAAAGTAAAAGACATGGCTGCCCGTGTCACCGGTCCCCGGCATACTCTCGGTGGCGACGAGACAAAAGAAGCTTGGGAGGCAATTGGCGGCTTTCTTAATACACGTTCCGACGAACAAATTAAACAATTTCATGAAAAGGCGCGAATCTCAATACCATTAGAGAAGTTCGCCGCAAATCTCAGACGCGCTGTTGAATACGGCGAGGAGAAGTTTAAAATTTACTCTCTTTCGGATGCTCTTGACGCTGGCTACAATAGCCGCCAAGGCCGCGGCCGCCCAAAGGGTCGACTTCGTGAAAAAGAACTTACCAAGCCCGAGAAGAAAGAAAAAGAAAAAGTTGTCAAAGGTATGAAGAAGAACAAGAAAGACTTCGAGAAAAGGTACGGCGATGACGCTGAATCCGTAATGTACGCAACTGCCACAAAAATTGCAAAAGAGAAAGCATAGCAATGTTCGGCTGGGTTGAAAGCGTTAGATCGTTTTTCTTCGGTCCAAAATCTTTAGAAAAAATAGAAGAAGAGTTATTAAACCAACTCATAAATGCTAATTCCAAATATTCTGAAAATATACAAGGTATATTTAAACACACTATTGAAACTGGGTTTGGTGATATAAAGAACGATTTACCTCCAAATGACAATGTGGTAGGGATGCTTGAGGCACTCCCCTGGATTAATCAAAGCTACCCAGAAATATTTGAAGCTGCCGGCTATTACGAAAACATGACAGGTGACTTACATAGACTTTTTGGTTGGGGAAGACTTATTCGAATACCAGGTATAGCTTACAATCCTTCAGCGATGGGTTGGATTACTCGTCAAGATAAATTTATCAAATCGGTCAACTCCGAAGAGAATACCCTAGAGACAGAAAATTCACAGCAATTTGTGCGGTATCTAATAAAAAACGCCAAAAATGGAATCCAAGAAACTAATTAGATTGATTGGAGAAATGCACGATGGCAAGAGCACAAGGATTTATTGATACTTGGTTAAGTAAATTAACCTCTAGAAAATTAATGGTATGGGGTGTAGCCACCTACCTCGCAATGTCGGGACAGTTAGCTAGTGAAGACTGGGTAATTATTTCGGCAATTTACATTGGCGGCCAGACTGTATTAGACGGTATTGCCAAATTAAGAGGTTATGATGGTTAAAACAAAGATTATCACATTTGTTGTAAACCATTGGAAAGAGCTATTAATATTACTATTAGCTCTTATTGTGTTTGGTAAGATGAAACATGATTACAGACTCATGCAGAAGACATACAAAACCCAAATAGAATCTGCCCGGTCACAGATCGAAGGGCTCAAAGAAATTCACAAACAAGAGATTCGAGAAAAGCAGTTGTTAATGGAAGAACACCTTGAGTCGATGGCAAACATCGAAGAGGATTATGAAAAAGCTCTTGAGATGATAGAGAACATAAGAGAAGATAAGAAAGGCAAATACACTAACAAGTTCAACCAAGACAGAGAAGAACTTATAAAAGACATAGAAACTAAATTTGGGATCCAGTATGCTCCTTAAGTTCTTACTATTACTCACCATGTCTGCTAATGCAGCTACGCCTAAGTTTACGATACTTGAATACAAAGCTCCCGCTCCTTTCGCTGGTGTCCTGTTCGATGAAAATGCTCTGGCTAAAATATTAACTGAGTATGATATAGCAACCTATTCCTGCGAAATCAAAACTGATTACGAAACAAAGATCTTGCGAGAAGAATACGAATACAAATTAGAAAATCTTAAAATCGAACACAATGCTTTGACAAAAGAATATGACCTGTTTATAGAACAGAAGGATAAGGAAATCAGTTCCTTAGCAAATTCTTTGGAAAAGACCTCACCACGTTATAAGTGGCTATGGTTTGTGGGCGGTGTCGTTGTCGGCGGCACTACCTATTACGCTATCGATAAACAACTATCACAATAATGATATTCAACGATGACATCGATGCCTGGGAGAACTGCAACCCTGCAGATCTTTGGGTATTTAATAAGTTAACCGTCTCTAGGACACTCAACTATTCTTGTGGGCCAACCGGAACGGATGTGCCAAGGCCAGCCACATATATTACCAGACCCTGCATCAATCTGATGGGAATGGGCCGCGAAGCTAAATTTGTTTTTATTGAAGAAGAGACAGACGATATTGTACCCATAGGACATTTTTGGTGTGAGGTATTCAAAGGCCGTCACTTATCGATGGATTATCGTTGGGGACAACAAGTCCTGGGAGTCGAAGGGTTTCGTAACCCCGATGACCCACTCTACAGGTTTTCGCTTTGGAAAAAAGTGCAAGATAAAATACCATTACCGAAAGTTTTTGAAACTTTGTCTAAAAGATACGAGTATATTAATATAGAATATATTGATGGTAATCCAATAGAAATTCATTTGCGTCACAATCCTGATTTTCACAACAAAGATTATACTGCTCTGATACCTGTTTGGGAAGACGCTGGAACTACCCATCCGAATTTCATAAAAGATGAAGAATACAAACGAAAAGGATTTATTGTTATAAAATGAGTAAAAACCCCGATAAGATTGCTGCAATTGAAAAAGTTATAAAAGAAAAATATGGTGATGAAGCAATTGCAAACCCCAAAGCGTTTTGGGATGAAGATAAAGAAAAAGATTATCTCCAACAAATGAAAGAGTTTTATGCTAAAACTTCTAAAAATTTAGAATGGGAAGATAAAATTGACGTAAATGGTATAAAGGTATCGAAAAAACTACTTAATAAAGAACCTCGTAAAAATTGTCCTGTCTGCGGAATGTTTCCAAAGAAATCTATGGATGATGTCTGCTTAGTCAAATTTGAGTGTTGTAATACTTGTTACATCAAATATGTCGAACACAGAGAAGAACGATGGGAAAATGGTTGGAGACCAGATTTAAAAAAGGATAAATAAAAATGGCAACAGTTTACGATATAGTTAAGGGCTTGTCCCAAGCAGCAGCTAACGCTTACGATGGCGCGCTCGATGAAAACAATGAGCCCCTTAAGATTGGGCTTAACCGCGAGGACGGTGATGCAATTCTCGACCAAAGAGTGATGGACGGATTTAAAGTTCGCTTTGCCGGAAACATCATGCACCTTACCTACATGTCAGAAGTCCAGTTGAAGAAAGTTCACCAAAATGGATTTGAAGACGAAGTTGTTGCAACAGTAAATGAGGTTGTTAAGTTCCTTAAAAAAGAATACCGCAAGATTACTGGTGAATCTGTTTCATTATCTCAAGTTGAAGAGTGCGACATTAGAGTAGAAAGCTCCTCTAACGTTCGTTCTTGGTTGGTGGCGTGTCAAAGCTACACTGTCGGTGGACTCGAAGAAGAAATGAATAACGAAGATGGTAGCAAAGCACCTGACGAGCACTGGCAAGACTTTATGTCTCAAGGTGGCTGGACCGGCGACGGTGGCAAGCGCCCTGACAATGACACGAGAAAAAAGGAATCGTAAGATGAAAATCTCTGTATCTGAATTAGATATGATTATCCAAGAAGAATTAAAACAAGTCTTGGAAGAACAGCCGCAAGATCCTACTAGGCTTAAAACCAAAGCTACGTCAACTGCTGCATACAAAAAAGATGCACTGGGTAGAGTTGCAACTGCTGGTGAAGAATACACGGCAACCGAAAAAGGCTTCGTCACTCAGATAGAACAATTTTTATCTGACATCGCAGCTAAGCCCGGTGTTGACTTACCAAAGTATAAATCTCAGTTGCAAGTATTACTTAAAAGACTACAAGGTATAGTCGCCCCGGATATAAAAGAACCTGAAGCTCCTGCGGTGACGGAAGACGAGCGCAGCGCCTACGACGTTAGTCGAGGTCACCCGATGGTAGAAGAAGCCAACGACAAGCTTCATGAGGCTTTCCTCGCCCTTGATAATTTAACTGACTTAATAGACGCTAAGGGTCTTGGAGCCCTCGGCGACATGCAAGCCGGCACCAACATAGAAGAGCTTCGCTCTAAAATACAGCAGATAAATCGCTTAGCAACATATTTGGAGAATTAAAATAATGAAAATCACCCAAGCAAAATTACGCAAGATTATTATAGAAGAATATATTAAAGAAGAAAACTTACTTGAAGCAGATCAAGAAGAAATTGAAAAGCTCTTGCAACAAATCCAAGGAGACAAATACCGTTCTCCAGAAGCGAGAGACCCCAAAAGGTTTAAAACCAACGATGGTAACACCGCTGCAATGGAACGACCCCATTCGCCGGATGAAACTATGGCTGATCCAGTTACTGGTTCTGATGAAGAAGTAGTCATGTCAGACAATATAAAAGACGCAATACTTAAGATAGTACAAGGTTCTTCTCCTGCCGAAGTAGCAGAGATTTTCAACGCTGTGTTCGGTGAAATACAGCCCGAAGAAGAAGAGGGGACTCCTGAGACTCTTTATACTCCTGGTGCCGAAGGAAGACCTACTGCGGGATTCAAATTGCAAGAGCTTAAAGAAATGATTAGAAAAGCTATATCAGAGAGTGTATGAGTTTTGAACTTACCAAAAAACAAAAGTTCCAAGAAATATTAAAGTGTGGTAAAGACCCGGCTTACTTTCTTAAAAACTATGCCCGTATATCTCACCCGATGCACGGGCTAATCCTTTTTGATACATACGACTTTCAAGATGTTCTGTTGAACGATTTCAACGATTATCGATTTAATGTAATTCTCAAAGCAAGACAGTTGGGAATCTCAACGATTACGGCCGGCTATATCTCTTGGTTAATGTTATTTCACAAGGATAAGTCTATTCTTGTTATGGCAACCAAGTTTGCTACCGCTGGTAACTTAGTCAAAAAAGTTAAAAGCATCATGAAGAACTTACCGGAGTGGATCCGCATTGCGACCATTTCAGTAGATAACCGCACGTCCTTTGAGTTATCAAATGGTTCCTCTATCAAGGCTACTTCAACATCTGGTGATGCCGGCCGTTCAGAAGCCCTGTCACTGCTTGTACTTGATGAGGCCGCCCACATTGAAGGCTTGGAAGAACTGTGGACTGGTCTGTACCCTACGCTGTCAACCGGTGGTCGTTGCATCGCACTGTCTACTCCAAACGGTGTAGGTAACTGGTTTCACAAAACTTGCGTCGATGCTGAAGCCGAGGCAAATAACTTTCACCTGACAACGCTACCTTGGGAAGTACATCCAGATCGTGATGCAGAGTGGTATAAGAAAGAAACCAGAAACATGTCAAAGAGACAAATCGCTCAGGAGCTGGAATGTAACTTCAATACTTCCGGTGAGACTGTGATAGATTCACAGTGTATGGAATGGCTGATGTCTAATGTGTGTGAACCAAAACACAGAACAGGGTTTGATAGAAACTTCTGGATATGGGAAGAGTTTGATCCTACGTGCAATTATCTCATGGTAGCCGATGTAGCCAGGGGAGATGGTGCTGATTATTCTACATTCCATATGATTAAACTAGAAACCTTACAGATTGTAGGAGAGTATCAGGGCAAGCCAACGCTTGATATGTATGCCAACATGTTAAACCAAGTCGGCAGAGAATACGGGAATGCTATGCTTGTTGTGGAAAACAACAACGTTGGGTACTCAGTACTAGACAAACTAATAGAGGCAACCTACCCTAATCTATATCACTCCATCAAGTCAACGCACGAATACATAGAACAATATCAAGCAGAGATTAGAAACTCTGCCGTACCTGGATTTACTACTTCGTCAAAGACGCGACCTCTTATAGTCGCGAAATTAGAAGAGTTTATCAGAAATAAACTAATTACGATATATTCTTCTCGCACAATCAACGAGATGAAAACCTTTATTTGGAGGAATGGTAGACCACAAGCAATGAAAGGATATCATGATGACTTAATCATGGCCCTTGCAATCGCTTGTTGGGTTAGAGACACGGCCATACAGAGCAGCGCAAGGGAATTAAACTACCAACGTGCCTTCGTAGATGCCATCATGACTTCTAAAACTACCATGAATACACAAATAAAAGGTCAAATAGGATACAAAAAAAGCGATACTTTTGATAAAATGAAGGAAGCTAAAAACACTTATGACCAATATAAGTGGATTATAAAGTGAGAAACTAAATGGCAAACGAAAAAGGCAGCAACCCAAAAAACAATAATTCTCAATTATTCAAATCTTTAACAAGATTGTTTTCTGGTCCAATTATTAATTACCGTTCCCAATCGGGACGAAGAATCCGTCGACAACACCTGGATAAGTTCTCTTCTAGATTCAAGACAGCTTCAGGACAGCAGTTCAAAAAAGCACATTACAGCCCTCTAGACCAGATTGGCGCTAATGCAATTGCGAACCAACGACGTTCGGAGCGATATGTTGACTTCGATCAGATGGAGTACACTCCAGAGATTGCATCAACACTTGACATCTATGCAGATGAAATGACAACTTATTCAGATCTCCGACCGATGTTGAATATTAAATGTCCGAATGAGGAAATCAGAGCAGTGTTGGCAATCTTGTATGAAAACATTCTTAATGTTGAGTACAACTTGTTTGGTTGGTCCCGCACTATGTGTAAGTACGGAGACTTTGTTCTCTATCTTGACATTGATGACAAGTACGGAGTTCAATCTGCTATCTCTTTGCCGCCTCAAGAAGTTGAAAGATTGGAAGGATTAGACTCAACCAATCCAAATTACGTACAATACCAGTGGAATTCTGGTGGAATGACTTTTGAAAATTGGCAGGTAGCCCACTTCCGTGTTCTTGGAAACGATAAATACGCCCCTTACGGTACTTCTATTTTAGAACCCGCACGTCGTATCTGGCGCCAACTTACATTAATGGAAGATGCTATGATGGCTTACCGAGTTATCCGTTCTTCTGAACGTCGCGTCTTCAAGATTGACGTTGGCGCAATTCCCCCACAAGAAGTGGAACAGTTCATGGAGAAGACCGTAACACAACTTAAAAGAAACTCAGTCGTTGACCCTGATACAGGCCGCGTTGATTTAAGATATAACCCAATGAGTATTGAGGAAGATTACTTTATTCCCGTACGTGCAGGTTCCGTTACAGACATTCAAAATCTTGCCGGCGGACAGAACACGACAGCAATTGACGATGTTAAGTACTTGCGAGATAAATTGTTTTCCGCTCTCAAGATCCCACAATCTTATCTTACCATGGGAGAAGGTGCTACCGAAGACAAGACCACTCTCGCTCAAAAAGACATTCGCTTTGCTAGAACTATTCAAAGACTCCAGCGCGTTGTCATTTCTGAGCTGGAAAAAATTGGAATTATCCATCTCTACACATTGGGCTTCCGCGGCGATGACTTGTTAGCATTTAAATTGTCCCTCAATAACCCATCCAAAATCGCTGAACTTCAAGAGTTGGAGCATTGGAAATCTAAATTTGATATTGCTGCAGGTGCCACTGAGGGGTTCTTTTCTCGTCGCTGGGTTGCCGACAATATTTTTGGTATGTCTCACGAGGAGTTCATTAGGAACCAGCGAGAGATGTATTACGATCGCAAACATGATGCAGCATTGCAGCAAGTTGCCGAATCGGCGGCAGGCTCCGGCGGAATCGGTGGTGGACTTGGTGGAGGTGATCTTGGCGGTGGTCTCGGTGGAGACCTAGGCGGAGACGACCTGGGTCTTGATGCAGGCCCAACAGAAATGCCGGCAGACGCTGCTGGTGGCGGTCCAGAAACCCCACCGGCCGATGCAGCCGCGGGAGATGATTCATCACTCTTAGCGGTACCCCCTGGTTCTAGACCTTCGAGGAGATTGAGTAAGTACGAAAAAAGTGATTACTTAAGAAAGGATGGTGTTAATGATAAGCGCGGCCGAGGCAAACGCGGTCAGTCGATGAAGATGACGGGTATGCCAGAAACCAACACGCCAAGAACTAACAATTTGGGCGGTTCACAATTATCAGCACTTGGAAGAGGTACTTATCAGGAACAAACATCTATATATTCTGATAGGGAACTCAACGAAGAGCAGAAAATACTTGAGATGAATAATTCAATTAAATCATTAATTGATGTTTTAGACAAAAAAGAAAAACTATTGACGGAGCAAAAAGATGAAACACAATAAAAAAAGAAATACAGCGTTCGTTTTCGAAACCCTTGTAAAAGAAATTACTGCTGCTATTATCAAAAACGATGAAGAACGTAAAAACAAGGCTGTTAAAATTGTAAAAAAACACTTTAAGCCCGATAGTGCTCTTCGCCAACACTTGGACTGCTACAAGTCTCTTTACGAAAATCAAGAATTGCCAAGAGAAACTTGTGAAAAAATCCTGAGAGAAGCAAACATTGCCAGCAGGATGATTGATCCTCAAGGCTTGTTTAAACAGCAGACTGCTCTCATTAACGACATTAACAAAGAATTAGACCCTACAGTGTTTAATAACTTTGTGCCAAACTACAAGACTTTGGCTACAATAGATCAGATCTTCAATACGCGCACAACCCCGAGAACAAAGGTTATGTTGGAGAATCAAATTGTTGAAAACATGTCTTTGTCATCCGAGGTACAAGAAATAAGTGAGATTGATGGTCTTACCCTCACTACCTTCATTAACAAGTTTAATGAAAAATACTCCGATACTCTCCTCGACGAGCAGAAAGAATTGTTAAATTACTACATCACTTCTTTTGTTGACAACGCCGTCGAGCTTAAAATGTTTTTAAATGAAGAAATAGTTAGATTGAGAGAGCACGTAAGCTCTATCTCAGATGAGGAATTACAAGATAAGGCTACCCTTATCTCAGAAAAGCTTGATACTTTTAAATCTACAGAGATCAATGAAACTATCTTGCTTACAGTCTTGAAGACTCAACAGCTTGTAAAGGAACTCAACGATGGCAGTAATAATTAAAGTAGGCGCCGGTGCCAACAAGAAGAAAGTAAAACTTGAACTCGACTTGCGCCGCTCTATGAACGGTGATCTTATGATTTTCGATCATGGAGATATCGATATTGTCTTGTCGCCAGACAAGAAAAAAGTTGTCACTTTCCCAAAAGAAACGATGACTGATTTAGTTTATGGCGCTCAAAATCGATTGTTCTCTCATCTACGCAGGAAAGGACTCGTCGTTCCAGAAAGCATTCAAGCAGGATCATTTTTTGGCTCCTTTGAGGCGACACTGGAAGAGTCTTCCGATCCCAACAGTTCCTCTGCAAAGATGGCTTTAATCAATATCTCAAATTTTATTGATGAGGAAAGACCTTACTTCGAACAAGTAGAAGCTATTGTTTCTGCCGAAGAAGAACACCTGATAGAGCCTGATAACGAATACTCAACTGAACTCGGAGAAGTGCCACAGGCTGCTGAGAAGGGCAGCATACGACCCGGATACATCAGAGATCCTTACTCGTACAATTACTTATACACGGTCTAGGAGAATATTATGGGTGAAATGAAACTAATACTTGAAAACTGGGACACGTTTGTTAACGAACAGTTTGATGCATGTCCCGAACAACCAGTTGACATTGATACATTTGTAAATGGTTTGGAGATTGCTTCATTGGATCCAGACGTTCAAAAACAAAGAATCGAGAAACTTAAAAGCCAAGGTGAAAACGTTGAAAAGTTAAATCAAATATTAACTGTTGCTGGTTTACTTGGCGGTATACCAGCCGCCGCGGCATCCGGCGGTGCCACTCTTGGAGCTACAGTCGTTGGCGTCTTTGCAAATTTAATCAATGACGTACAGCAAGAAAAGGTAACTACCAAAACAGCAAATCTCTTACGGCTCCTGTGTATCGACACAGCACTTCTCGCAACCATTGACAATGATATTGAAAAAAATTATTGGTCCAACAGCGGCATTCAAGATGAGATTGAGGCTTACATTAAAACAGCCAGAGCGAACACTACCCCAGATCCAATGCCGGATTTTACGGCACACTTGGTCGATTGGCTTAATACAGACTCAAGCTCTCCGTACGCACAAGAAGGGACACCCGGCATAGACACAGACATAATTGTGAGGAAATAATGGAACTTTTAACATTTATACTTTGCGCTTACGGACTTACACAAATAATTGTATATGGAAAAGTCTTTAAGAAAATCAGACCCACAAAAGGAAGAGCTGGAGAATTATTTCGCTGCCCCATGTGTATGGGCTTTCATGTTGGCTGGTTTTTATTGCTACTTTCTCCATTCACAGAACTATTTAACTTTGATGTAACGGTAACCAACTTCTTTCTTATGGGCTGGTTATCGTCGGGAACTTCTTATGTTCTCAACATGATTTTTGGAGACGAAGGATTTAAACATGAATACAAACAGACAAACCCAGATACCTGCCACCTGGACAAGCAAGTGGATGTTGCAGCCAGTTAGACACTGCTGCAAGGGAAGTTAGCTATGGGTAAACAATTACTTAGAGAATATTATCAGCTTTGCGAAGGCGGAGTTTGCCAAGATTTATTAACCGAAGAAGAAAAGCGCATGATTCGGGAAGAGGATGCTATGATCCTCACAGGCGTCATGCAGATGTGTGGTGTTAAGAATGGTAACGGCCGTATGTATACCGAATCTGTAATGAAGAGAGAGGTTAAAAAATATCAAGAGTTGGTTAAAGCCCAACAGGCTCTTGGAGAATTAGACCACCCTCAAGAAATTGAGATATCTCTTGTAAACGTTTCCCACAAGGTTACATCGATCTGGATGGATGGTAATAAAGTTATGGGTAAAATTCAAGTATTAAATACACCCGCCGGCAAAACACTCCGCGCATTGGTCGATGGTGAGTGTTGTGTTGGAATCTCTTCGAGAGGTACTGGCTCACTGATTGAAAAAAACGGAGAACAGGTTGTCGCCGAAGATTTTGAACTTGTGTGTTTCGACATGGTTTCGACGCCCTCGACACCCGGTGCCTACATGCGACCTGAAACAGGCAATCAGTCGATGAGTATGTCGATGAGAGAAACAAAAGAATTAAAAGAAAGCAACGTCGATGATTTAATCAACGACATTTTAAACGGATAGAAAATGAAAAAAACAGAATTAAAAGAAATAATCAAACCTCTCGTAAAAGAATGTATACAAGAAGTTCTTATAGAGGAAGGATTGTTATCTAATGTTGTGTCAGAGGTTGTAAAAGGTCTTGGTACCCAAAGTATTGTGGAACAAGCTCCGGTACCACGCCCGACACCTCAACCAAAAATAAACAATAATGCCCTGAAAGAACAGCGCGCAGCATTGATGAACGCAATAAACAAAGATGCATATAATGGAGTTGATCTTTTCGAAGGCACCGACGCCATGTCATCCTATGAAGCAACCCCGCAACCCGCCGGCGCAGTAGACTTGGGTAATCCAAGCGACCCTGGTGTTGACATCAGCTCGCTCATGGGTGCATCATCTCAAATTTGGAACAGGATTAAATAGATAATGAAAAAACAAGCACAAGTGATTACTAAGCGTAACCACCCCAAAGAAAGCAATGAAAGACTGATAAGAAAGTTTCTTAAAAAAGTCAAGAAAGAAAGAATCGTAGAAGAATGCAGGGACAGGAAACACTACAACAAACCCTCAGTCAAGAAACGTATAAAAAAGGAAAGAGCCGAGCGCACTCGACTTCGCGAACAAGCTAAAAAGCTTAAAGCACAACAAAGACGCGCTAGAAAAAATTAATGACTATTTATAGTGTGATTTAAATATTTAAGGAGTTTTATAATGGGAAGTTGGAATACCGAACCCGGCCTAAATCATGTAGGCGCATATCAGGTAAGTGGGAAGCCATTTGCCACAGGCAGTCTTAACTGCAAAGTAGACGCACAACCTATGGAAGGGTGCGTTGTTAACTTTCCATACGTCACGTCATGGGTAAAAATTGTTAACAAAGATCCAGCAAACACAGTTAGAGTGGGATTTAGTATCTCCGGTGTTACAGGATCTTTTAACTTTTTCGAAGTTGGAAAGGCATCCACTGCAAACGTACACAACGACAGCGGTATGTTGGACTTTAAGGTATCGTCTATCGTTCTATCCGGCTCGACCACCGTCGATGTCGTTGCTGGCTTAACTAACATCCGAACTGGCCTCACAGCTACAGCTCAAGGCGCAAACTGGTCGGGCTCTGTAGGGGTAGGCTAGACTAATGTCGAGTTTTGGCTGGGCTTATGTTGATTGCTCCGACACTTCTGGTGATGGTGCTGCTTCAGGACCAACTGGCTCTCTCCAGTTTATAACTGGATCTGACGGCCATACTACAGGTTCGGCTAAATTAGTATATTACACAGCCTCTTATGGAGAGCACACTGAGCCCTCCACATTAGTGTTATCTGGTAATATGATTGTCACTGGTACCCTGAGTGCCAGTGTTTTCAATTACGAGAACATTTCTATTATTGATGCAACCGGTTCGACATTCTTTGGTAACACCATTGATGACAGACACTTCAGAACAGGTAGCTTGGCGATTTGGTCGGGAACAACTGCGATATTGAGCGCTAGCTCCTATTCAAAGCAAACCTTCGTTAAGGGCTTTGGAGGGGGCTACACCAACGTTACGAGCAGCCACTACACTGCGTCAACCTCTGACTACCTTCTCGGCGTTGCAACCCCCTTTACGGGCGGTACAGCGCCTGTTAGAATAACAATACCGAATCCTAGCACATATAGTGCCGGCGCTGTACTGGTGGTTAAGGACGAAGCCTCTCTTAGGGGAGGTTCAAGTATTGTTCTTACTAGATCGGTTACTGATACATATACATTCGATGGCGATGCATTCTATACCTTGACTGGTACAATGCCAGCAATTAGTTTATATTCAAATGGAAGCAACTGGTTTGTCTTCTAGTTAATAGAGGAGGCATGTAGATGGCTTATAACAACATGTCGGGCACTGTGTTCTTGCCCGCAGAACTTAGACCTCGGATAGATATAGCGTATGCCAATATTCTATCAGGTAATTTAAGTACGTCTGACGCAGCCGATGTCATTAATGTACCTCGTGTATCTAACGCTACCAACAATGCAATCCTTACAAATGTCAATGGAGATGCTAATAACTTAGTTTGTGAAAGCAACCTGACGTTTGATGGTAATACCTTGAATGTTACAGGAGACATAACAGCATCTGCTGGGGCTTCGTTCCTTGGGGCAGTAAACATTTCTAGTAGTACTGGCTTGACAATCACAGGCTCTATATTACCATCTGGTAGCACTGTATTCAATTTAGGTTCTGAAACACAAAGATGGGGCTCGATATTTGTTGGCACTGGCTCAGTTCACCTTGGTCCTAACTGTTCCATCAGCTCCATTCCGAACGGAATTGTAATGAATAAGTCTACGTTCATTACAGGTGCCTTATCAGCAAGTTTGAATATTTCTGCTTCTGCTTTCTATGGCGATGGTAGCAATCTCATAAATGTAAGAGCAGACAATGTTGTTGCGGAAGGACCAACTAACTCTTTACAGTTTCACGACCCGGCCGATGGTGACTTAACAGGCTCCTCAAATTTAAAATACGTCAACAGTGCCCTTTTTCTAACTGGTGCTCTTTACTTAACTGGTACTCTAGATTTAGATGGCGACTTGGTTCCAGCCACGGCCAATGCTCGTGATTTAGGAACAGCAGCAAAACCATGGCGCTCACTATACATCTCCGAAGACACCATTTATTTTGGAAATGATTCTTTAAGTGTGGAGTCCGGCAACATGAAATTTGGGTCTGGCTCTGCAACTAAAGGTTTCAACGTCGGTCACATGCATCTTAAAGATAGAGGCATAGTTATGGATCAAGGCAGAGTCTTCAATCTTGCAGCACACCAGATGAAATTTAATGGTGGTATCGCAGTTAAAAGAAACACAATTTCTGAAAACCATATAATGACTAATGGAGAATATCTGATTGCAGTACAAACAGATCAATTGACCGGCTCAACTGTGGCGGTAACATTGCCCCCTGGAACCACCGTTGTCAACGGCCAAACTTTCATCATAAAAGATGAAGGAGGCGCCGCTTCCACAAAACCAATCACAATTTTGACCCAAGCTGACAATTTAATCGATGGTAAAAATTCAGTGGTTTTAGAGTCTCCCTACGCAGCTATTACTCTTTATTGTAACGGCTTAGATAAATACTTTATTTGCTAGTTTTCTTTACTCCAAATGTGGACTAATTAAACTTGAATGCTGGGCTTGTCTGTGCCTTCGGGTCCATACTGGTCTAGCATTTTTTATATAATTCATAATTTAGGAGAAATATATAATGGCTTACAAATTTCAATTAGGTGATGCTATCCTTTCTGGTGCTCTCAAGCAAGAAGGTGATATTGACATCATTTCCGCCGGCAAACTTAAAGTCGGCAGCACCGTCGTAATCGACGCTGCTCGTAACCTCTCGGCCTCGACTCTCGACGGCCAGTTGCAAAACCCTGCAACATCTCTCGAACTCGCTGACACTGATGATGTTAGCGAAGGTTCTTCGAACCTTTACTTCACCGACGCTCGCGCTCGCGCTGCTATCTCCATGGAAGCCGATCGCTTCATCGAGTACAACTCTAGCACTGGTGCTTGGACTATGAACGAGGCTCTTTTGTCAAGTTCCGTTCGCGGCATGGTTTCTGTAACTGATGCTGGCGGTGACGGCTCCATGGCTTACAACGCTTCAACTGGTGTCCTTACATACACAGGCCCTTCTGCTGCTGAAGTCCGCGCTCACATGACCGCTGGCGAAATGCTTGAAGTTTCTGCTGGTGTCTACAAGATCAAGGCTTCCGAGTACTCTGCTTCTTGGGCTGACGCTCTTGCAACCAAAAACACTGCTGACTTGGCTGAAGGTACAAACCTTTACTTCACCGACGCTCGTGCTCGTGCTGCAGTATCTGCTGTAGACGCTGGTGGTGACGGTGCTTTTGCTTACAACGCTTCGACAGGCGTTTTCACTTACACCGGTCCTTCGGCCTCTGAAGTCCGCGCTCACATGACCGCTGGCGAAATGCTCGAAGTTTCTGCTGGTGTTTACAAGATCAAGCACACTGAATTCTCTGGTTCCGCACTTGATGTTATCGCTCACGCTGATGCTGCTGCCGGTGTTCGCAGCCACATTTCTGTGACTGATGCTGGTGGTGACGGCTCCTTGGCCTACAACGCCTCTTCGGGTGTTATTACTTACACCGGTCCTTCGGCCGCTGAAGTTCGCGCTCACTTGAGTGTTGCCCCTGAAGCAATGATCGATTACTCTGCTGGTGTGTTTAGCATCGACGAAAGCGAATTCTCGGGTTCTGTACTCGACACCATCGCTCACGGTGATGCTGCTGCTGGTGTTCGCGGTCACTTGTCCGTATCTGACACTAACTCGATGGATATGTCCTTCGCAGGTGGTGCTTTCTCTGCAGACCTTAGACTCAACTCTGGCGACGGTGATGCTTCCATGGAAGTTGTTGCTGGCGGTCTTCGTCTTAAGTCTACAGTTGCAGGCGCTGGTCTCACACTTGCTAGTGGTGTTCTTTCGCTCGACGGCGCTGTCGTCACCGCAGTCGGTGATGCAGACGCTACTCTTGCCGAAGGCTTCAACTACGGCTCCGCAGACCTTACAGCTAACCGTACCTGGACTCTTCCAGCCGCTCCTGCTGCTGGCGATGTCGTACACGTTAAAGCTCCGCTTGTTGGTTCCAACAAGCTCCTCATCGCTGCTGGCTCTGGTGATAGCATTGACGGTGTGGCTTCTATCGAAATCGAATCCGATTCCGGTGCTGTCTCCTTGATGGCTATCTCGGATGCTGCATGGAGAATCTTCTAATCTAAACATAGTTTTAGACTTAGGCTATTGTCTTGGGTGCCCTCCTTGTGGGGGCATCCTTTTTTATGAGGCTATTTAGTAATATAATTCTATTTATTGTTGAGAGGATATAATATGGCTTACAATGTACTCAAGGGCGCAGTAGAGGGTTCCGTGGATCAACACGGAGATCAAGAGATCGGCGGCATCAAAGTTTTTAAAAACACTATTAGTGCCAGTGTTTTTTATGATACAGACGCAGAATCCCCCTGTGCTACCATGAAAGATGTGGCAATCAAGAAAATTAAAGGCAACATCAATGACGGTATTATTATTGCCGATAAACAACACGGTGCCCGAACACACCATAACTTAACATACAATAGTGATTCTCAGACATTAGATGTGAAAAACATCAATGCTAGTACAATTGCAGGTTCAGGAATTTATTTGCATACAATCCCTACAGATAAATTTGTAAGCAAAATCAATGCTAATTTTGTTGATTACGGCTCTGGGTTACAGAACGTAAGAGGAAAGCTGCAGGTTAAATTATCCCAAGGTCTCTTTATGGAAGAAGATTCTTTGAGTGTAGCAGTAGCTAACAATTCTGGATTGTACTTTGAAGACAATAAGCTGACTACCGATATTGCCAAGGTTGAAAAAATCAACCTTGCAGGCCAAAACCTTAGCGACGATGATTTATTACTTGTCAGTGACATTTCTTTAGGCAAGACCAAGAGCACAACAATCAGGAACTTATTTGATAGCTATATCAACATGAAGATACCGCATGCATCTGGCAATAAAAACGAAATCCAATTAAAAGGTAGAACCGGCTTTGAATCAACAGCCGCCTTTAGCTTCAACACAGATAGCAATTCTTTGAATGTCGAAGGCAAAATATCATCGATAAACACCCAGATTAAAAATAAATTAGTCTGTGAAGGTTCTGTTTACAAAAAAATCAGAACTGTTAAAGAAGAAAATTACGAAGTACAAAGTGACGATTACACAATTCTTTGTGATGCGTCAAACAACAAAATGAATGTCAATCTCCCACCACCTGTCAACAACCAAGGCAGGGTATTGATTTTCAAAAAAGCTAACTCTAACCAATACAAGCTAAATGATAATGAAATTACATTAAGCTGTAAAGAAGGTAAAATTGACATTGGCAATAATGAGTTAATAAAAATGAATTACTCATCGCGAACTTTGCAGTGCGATGGAGAAAATTGGTGGATTATTGGAACTAAAGGTTCCTAGAGAATATTTAATACAAACGGAGACTAACACTAAATGGCTTATAATTCTAACAAAGGCCCCCAACACAGCGGCGATATTCAATTTGAAGGAGATCCTAACGACGTTCAGATTGATTTCGAAAACGATCAAGTATCACTAAAAGCTGGTGGTGTAAACAGATTGACCGCTGATAGTGGTAGTGTATCAATCTCTGGAAGTTTAAGCGCGTCAGCGGACGTAAAAGCTACTGGCAACATACACGCAACTGCATACTATGGCGATGGTTCCAACCTTTCAGGCGTGGGTGGTGGTGCTTCATCAGGTTCTGCCAGACTTTACAGCAGCACCGGTGTAGAAACATCAGGGTTCTTAAAAGTTAGTGGCTCATCCACAATCACTACTGTGTCTGGCACCACAGCACAATTCACAGTTTTAACTGCCAGTCAAATAGTTGGTGGCTCTCCAATAAGTATTTCAGCGTCCTCTATAACATTTACTGGTAGTGTTGAATTCAGTGGTTCCTCCACAATTTCGGCATCAAGCGCCACACTCACATCGCTTACAGCCAGCGCAATATCTGGTGGCTCTCCAATCGAAATTTTTGGAGACACTGTTACAATCACGGGAGATGCAGGTATTGCTCTCCGAGGTCCAGTATCCAGTTCTGGCGTTATCGCAGCGGTTGGTAACGCCGTATTTGGCGGAACAGTAGCAAGCACTGGCTCTATGACAGCCGCTGGTATGTTTACAACTTCGTTGTCTGCATCCAGTATTTCACAATTGGTTGGGTCAATATCCAGTTCCGGTGACGTTGCAGTTTCCGGAAACATACATGCTACTGAGTTCCATGGAGACGGTTCGTATTTGTCTGGTATTTCAGCAGGGGCTGTATCCGGCGCCGCGAGAGTTTATAGTGTAAGTGGTTTAGAAACTTCCGGATTCTTAAAGGTGTCAGGTTCCTCGGTGATGGAAGGTATTACGGCAAATGGTATAACAAACGTCGGAGCATATTCTGGATCGGGTGTCCTTGCAAACGTAGGTTCCATCTCTTCATCGGTCGACTTGGCAGTTTCAGGTAACGTTCATGCCACTGCATTTTATGGTGACGGCTCCAACCTCTCGGGTGTTGGAGGCGGTTCTGTGTCTGGTTCGGCGAGACATTATAGTACAACTGGATTAGAGACTTCTGGATACTTAAAAGTATCTGGTTCAAGTACTCTTAACGCTGTATCAGGTACTACAGCTCAATTTACTACTTTAACCGCCAGTCAAATCGTTGGTGGCTCTCCATTGAGTATTTCGGCTTCTTCTATATCGTTTAGCGGAAGCGTTGAATTCAGCGGTTCGTCAGTCATCTCTGCCTCTAGCGCTACACTAACTTCTCTAACAGCAAGTGCTATATCCGGCGGCTCTCCAATCGAGATTATTGGAGACACGGTAACACTTATCGGTGATGGTGGGATCAACATGCTTGGAGTCGTATCGTCTTCTAACATAATCAGAACATCCATTTCCTTATCTGCCTCTGTTGATGTCGCAGTAACTGGCGCGGTACATGCTGCTAACTTTTACGGAGATGGTTCAGGTCTTGTCAATGTTCCAGCAGGCGCCCCTACATCTTTGTCTGGTACAACAGCGCAATTAACAACTGGAGTCGAAACTTCTGGATTCTTAAAGGTGTCTGGTTCGAGTGACTTCGCTACAACCATAACTGCTTCAAACGGAATAAACATTGGCAACAACAATGCTTCCGCATCATTTGGACCCAAGGCGTTAGAAATTTATTGGAATGGCACCAACGGTGTAATGGAAAGCGAGGTAGGGCATTTAAATATACGTGTCAACCAAAGCGCTAAAGATATTCGTCTTAGAATGGGTGATGCCGCCGGTTCCTCGAAAGTTGAATTTAGAACCAATGCCGATGCAAATGTTGTCACAGTTGATTCAAATGGGTTAATCTCTGGCTCCGGCGGTTTACAGATTGTTGGCTCTATCTCATCTTCTGCTGACGTAGCCGTCTCTGGAAATATTCATGCGACCGCTTATTACGGAGATGGGTCTGGCCTATCAGGTGTGGGCGGCAGCGCTTCTGGTTCTGCTAGAGTTTACAGTACCACCGGACTAGAAACATCTGGTTTCCTAAAAGTTTCGGGATCCACTACCCTAGCTGGAACATTGAGAAGCGCTGGTAAGATACAATCGACAAATCACGCATATAGCTTCGGTGCAGGGACGATACATTTTGTTCCACTGAACGGCTCCACCAATGAATCCACTTCACCTGATTACCGCCACCAGTTCGTTGCACCGTTCAACGGAAGACTCAGGAGAGTCTATGCACGCACCAAACTTAATCCGAATGGTACCTGTACCGCAAACATAACAGTTGGTTCTGACGGCACTGAAGACTTCAACGCTGGTGGTGCAATCGTCGAGTCTCAATCAATCACAATCAGCGCCGCAAATACCACTGGCACATTCAATCTCACAGGTTCTCAACATTTCACCGCAGGTCAAATCATTGGGGTGGCAATGCAATATAATGCTAATCCATCCGATGTTAACATCACTTGTGTTTGGGAATATGACGATAGAGACGTATAAGTCACATAAAAAATTGCTTTCCTGCTTAAATAATACTATTTATTTTGAATTATTGTCAATTTAGGAGAGAATTCATGTCCAACTTGCTTAACGAGTCTATCGTAGATGCCAAAGCCCTTCGCGATTCCGCGCTCAAAAACGCCGAATCTGTTGTTATCGAGAAATACGCCGAAGAGGTGAAGAAAACTTTAGAAAGTTTACTGGAACAAGATGAGCCGGGTCTGGAAGCCGATCCTCTTGAAGCAGGCCCAGAATTGGGTATCGACGCAGATCCAGAAACTGAGAGCGAAGACATTATCGAAAACGAAGCCGACACGATTCCACTTGCTTCTACAGACGATTTAGCTAACAACGAGGGTGATAACTTAAATTCTCTTGCCTCCGAAGGCGAAAATGTTGAAGTTACCATCGACCTAGGCGCACTTCAAGAAGCAATCGAAGCACTTTCCAGTGATATCGATGAAGACATTGATTTAGAAATCGAAGATGATTCCATTAACGAAGAAGAAGTTAGCGAATCGCAATTTTCACGCTTCCAAGATGACGATGATGCTTACTATGATTGCAAAAAAGCACACATGGAAGATGGCATGTCTAAAGATGAAGCACACAAGAAGTGTGATAAAGCTAACCCCCGTTACAACATGGAAGAGTCTGAAGAAGAACTCTACGAAGAAGACACCGAAATTGTTGATGAAGAAATCGACATGGATGGTCTTTTTGATTCCGTAATGGAAAAGCTCACTGCTGATATGAAAGCAGAGATCTCCGGCTGGGCCGGTCGTCCTACGTCACAATTGAAAGACGAGCAAGAAAGAGAGCTTGCAAATGAAGCCTCTACCGAGACTGAAGAAGAATCAGTCGAAGAAGAGCAAGAAGAAGTTAATGAGTCCAAGGAAACACTTGAAAAGACCCTCGCAAATAATGAGAGCCTTAAAGAAGAATTGGTGAATTATCAGTCCGCTATGGAAGAACTCAAAGAAAATCTCTATGAAGTTAACCTTTCTAATGCAAGACTGTTATATACGAACCGTGTATTGAGAAATACCTCCCTTAATGAGCGACAAAAAGATAAAATTGTCGAAGCTATTTCCGGCGCGGGTTCAGTCACAGAAGCAAAGACTATATTTGAAACGCTTCAAAGCACAATGGAAGCTAAGCCTACGCGAAGCCCTAAGTCATTGAGCGAAGCAATCAGTGGTCGTAATTCTGTATTAACCGCGTCTCGTAAAGAGACCAAAGTGGCCTCTCAAGATCCATTCTCGGATCGTATGAGAAGGCTTGCTGGAATAAAATAAACACAAATAAATTATAAAAAAAAGGAGGTGATTTTATTATGTCTAGTATTATCGAAAGATTGACCGAAGGTGTGGTCAACAGAGATATGCGTGCAGAAGGTGGTGCTCTTCTCTCTAAGTGGGAGAAAACCGGTCTTCTTGAAGGTCTTACCGGCGACAACAGCCGCAAGACCATGGCACGCCTGCTTGAAAATCAAGCAAAGGAACTTCTTCGTGAAAGTTCCACGATGGCTGGTGGCGATGTTGAAGGCTTCGCTGCTGTTGCTTTCCCCATTGTACGTCGCGTCTTCGCTGGCCTCATTGCCAACGATCTCGTCGCCGTGCAACCTATGAGTTTGCCCTCGGGTCTCATTTTCTTCATGGATTTCACTGTTTCTACAAACGGTGCAGGTCTCCCTCGCTTGGGTTACGGCACTGACGGTTCTGAAGAATCCGTCTACGGTGGTGCGCGCGTTGCGTCCGAAATCACTGGTGGTGTCTTGATCTCCGAGGCCAACGCTGAGCGTGGTCCTCGCAACTTGAATAACGGTTACGCTTCCCCAACAGGATCCGTCGCTGCTTTGGCTATGACGTTCATCACAGCAAGTACATACAGTGCTTCTGCTGGTGCTCTTCCTGACCTTTGTCAACATGACCCTGAACTTGAAGGTGCTCCCGGCGCAACTGTTGCCGTCGCTTCTTTCACAGTGTCTGACTTGACAAACTTCAACGAAGATGATTTCGTCACTGTTACTCTTCAAGATGCATCTGGCTCGAACGCCGGTCTTAACACTACTAGTTCCGCTGGTGGAGAACAACGTGGTGTCCAACTTCGTCGTCTCACCCGCTTCAGTGGCTCTAGCACTACTACAGGCTTGCTTGTTCTTGCTTCCTATGATGGTTCTGCTACTGCAGCACAACTTCATGGTATCCTTACTGCTTCCGTAGGACACAAAGTTACCTTCGCTCAAGAAGATGACTTCATTAATGGTGGAGCCCTTGGTTCTGTTATTGGTGATGATCCTTGGGGCTTGGAAAACAACATCAACATCCCCGAGATCGACATCAAAGTTGACTCGATTGCTGTTACCGCTGTTTCCAAGAAGCTTAAGGCTAAGTGGACTCCTGAGTTAGGTCAAGACCTTAACGCATACCACAACTTGGATGCTGAAGTCGAATTGACTTCTATCCTCTCCGAGCAAATCGCTCTTGAGATCGACCGTGAGATCCTTGAAGATCTCGTTAAGGGCGCTACCGCTGGTACTAAGTACTGGTCTCGCTCCCCAGGTCTCTTCGTGAACCGCAACACTGGTGTTGAGATTGGTGCATCTGCATCGGCTCCCGACTTCACCGGTACCGTTTCCGAGTGGTACGAGACTCTCGTTGAAACCATCAACGATGTTTCTGCTAACATTCACCGCAAGACCCTTCGTGGTGGCGCTAACTTCATCGTCTGCGGACCTGAAATCGCCAACATCCTTGAGTTCACTGCTGGCTTCCGTGCTTCCGTCACTGCTGACGACGAGCGTGGTTCCATCGGCGCTCAGAAGGTCGGCGCGCTTACTAAGAAGTTCGACGTTTACGTTGACCCATACTTCTTGCGTAACGTGATTCTCGTTGGCCGTCGCGGCTCCTCTTTCCTTGAAAGCGGATACGTGTACGCACCATACGTGCCACTGCAGACAACTCCAACTATCTTTGGACCAGAGGACTTCGTACCTCGTAAGGGCGTGATGACTCGTTACGCCAAGAAAATGGTTCGTCCAGATATGTACGGATTAGTTATCTGCCGCGGTCTTATCGGCGAGAGCGGAAGCTGATTTAAAAATCAGTCAAGCTGACTAAATGCAAAACCCCCGTCATTTGGCGGGGGTTTTTGTTTTTGAGAGTGAAGTATAAAAATGTCAATTTCTCAATTTTTTTTGCCGTCTAATTTTTGAGATTTTCGTTTTGTTAATTTCAAACTATTTACTATCACAGGTTTAATAGAGAGGATATTATCATGAACCCACGTAGAAGATTAATGTTTAAGAATAGAGCACGCGCCCGCCGTGACGCTGAAGCTGCTGCTGTAGCACCGGCAAAGCCAGCTCCGGAGAAGGCTGCACCCAAAGCTGCCCCTGTGGCTGCACCCGAGGCTGCTCCTGCACCCGCACCTAAAGCTGCCCCCAAAGTTGCTACCAAGGTTGCCCCCGTGCCTGCTAAAGCAGCAACAAAGAAGACTACTCAAAAGAAGTGAAGAGCTGAATAGTCATAAAATTACCCCCTTTCCTTCAAGGATCGGGGGTTTTTTTCATTTAGTTTAATCATACCGAATTTTTAAAGAGGTCATTGATCGCCTGTTTACTATTTAATTTAAGGAACTTTACAAATGCCAACAAATTTATCCCCGCAATCTCAAACGAGTGCAATCATTCTGTCGTCCACTGGCTCCACAACAGAAGTCGCCGCAGCGGTGCCTTTCGGAATGTATACCTCATCGGCAGCCTTTCTTAGCGGCGCCTCGGAGCAAGTAGCTTATACATATAAGAAACTGGGTGGCGATGTTGTAGACATCGAACTTACCCCATCAAACGTTTATGCAGCTTATGAAGAAGCAGTCTTAGAATATTCTTACATTGTTAACTTACATCAGGGTAAAAACATTCTTTCGAATGCACTTGGCAACGTTACAGGTACATTCGATCACCACGGAGACATGACTGGAGGCACCGCTAACGCCAATCTTAAGTTCCCTAGAGTTCAGGTCCAGCAAGCTAAGCGCATCGGCGACACAATGGCTTCTATGGGCGGTTACGGGGGCACACAAGCACAATACTCTGCGTCGTTTAAAGCTATTGATGGAAAACAAGATTATGATCTTCAAAGCATCATTGAAGCCGCTAGCGCTTCGGGCGAAGATGAATTTGGAAATGCAGTACCATTTAGCGGTAAGGTTGGTAACAAGAGAATCATAGTAAATAAGGTTTTTTACAAGACTCCACGAGCAATGTGGAGATTCTTCGGGTACTATGGTGGCATCAATGTGGTTGGCAACTCTTCGACATACGGACAGTTTGCCGATGACTCTACATTTGAGATCATTCCAACATGGCAAAACAAATTACAAGCTATAATGTATGAAGATTCACTGTATACCAGATCTTCGCACTATTCATACGAGATTATTGATAATAAGTTGAGACTTTACCCTTATCCTGGTGAATATGGATTCAACACCATTGACAGAATGTGGTTTAGGTTTTATGTTGACGATCAGGACGTTTTTACCTCTAATGAGGGATATGATGACGGTGTAGACGGCGTAAACAACATCAATACTCTACCATTCGATAACATACCCTACGAAAACATCAATGCAATTGGCAAGCAGTGGATTCGCAAGTATGGTTTGGCACTCTGCAAAGAGATGTTGGGTCAAATCCGCGGTAAATTTACGACATTGCCAATTCCTGGCGAAAGTGTTACACTTAATCATAGTGAACTGTTATCACAAGCTAAAGACGAACAACAACAATTAAAAGATAAGTTAATGGAGATGTTGAAGGAAGTCGAATACAAAGAGCTTGTCAAATACGATTCGGAAACTGCCGACGCTACTCAGAATATATTCAAGAACTCTCCGTTACCAATTTTTGTGGGGTGATTTAAATGTCAGACGAATGGGAAAGACCAGAAACACCGCCACCACCGCTGTTTTTAGGTAAGAAAGAAAGAGACTTAGTTAAGCAAATCAATGATGAGCTTATTGAGAAGGTAATAGGCCAACAAATCCTTTATTATCCTATCGATATGGAGAGGACTGACTTCCATGACATGTATGGAGAGGCCGTAGAGAAGACTTATTTACCCCCCATCCGTGTTTATGCGCTTGTTAACGTTGAGGAAGAGACTACTTCATACCTTTCAGGTGTTGGAACTGACTCGGACTCCATTATCAACGTCTATTTCCACAAGAGAAGGCTAACAGAAGATCAAGATGTGTTTGTAAGGCAAGGTGATTTTATTTTGTATGGTAAAGTTTATTACGAGATAGTTAAATTATCCAAGCCACGCAAACTTTTCGGCCAAGTCGACGAAACTTTTGAGATTAATGCGACATGCAAGCGCGCAAGAAGAGGACAATTCGATGCTACCTGATGATTTTGACTTCGCACAGTTACCACCCACTCAGAATAACTTTTCACTTCAGGAAGTGGGTATGCTCTCTTCTACTATTGAGTCAATTGACTATTCTATCATGTCTTGGCTAAAAGAAGATTTGAATCTTAGTGCAAAAACAAATGCAGGCTTTACTCGGGTGCCTATATTTTGGCAAACACCAGAAAGATCATTCCAGGTTAAAGAAGATCAGTCGTTAAGAGACGCTGATGGCGCTATAATCTTACCCACTATCAGTGTTGAAAGGACCGGGATTGTGAAAGATCCCTCACGAAAGGGTGGCTTTCAAGCACAGGTATTCTCAGATAAGAAAGACGGCCGCACCGGCCGCCTTGTTATAGCGAAGAGGGTCAAGCAAGATAAGACACGAAATTTTGCTGTTGCCACCGGCACACGCTCCTTCACCACGGAAGTACTTCAAAAGCACTACCCTAGGATAAATCATCAGGTTGTGATCCAGACTTTATCCATACCAATACCCGTATATGTAAACTTGGATTACAAGATCTCAATCAGAACCGAGTATCAACAGCAAATGAACTCCCTGATGCAACCGTTTATGACTAGAACGGGCCAAATCAACTCCTTCTTGATGAGAAGAAACGGCCACATATACGAAGCATTCATAGAACAGGACTTCACGCACAACAACAATGCCGCCGAGTTAAATGAAGACAATAGAATGTATTCTACTGACATCACGATACGTGTTTTAGGCTACTTAATCGGCGAAGGTGAAAATGATGATCGTCAACTTGTGAGGATGGATGAAAACTTTGTAGTTGTGACTTATCCTAGGGAACAAGCCGCAGTTCCTGGTAACCCTTCCTTTTTTGAAGACTAAATCAGGAACTCAACCGCATTTTATCATTTCTCTTCATCCTTTTGAGGATAGAAATACTATTTAAATAATGATAAACAAGTCTTTAAGACAAATTTATACCTAAAAGGAAGTACAACAATGTCAGTTAAGAATTTTAAATTTGTTTCACCAGGAGTCTTCATCAATGAAATTGATAACTCCTTCGTACCAAAATCAGCAGATGCTATTGGCCCAGTAGTGGTCGGACGCGCCCCTCGCGGCATCGCCATGGAGCCAGTTAAAGTCAGCTCCTACTCTGAATTCGTGCAGAACTTCGGTGACACAGTAGCCGGTGGCGGCAGCGGTGATGTATACCGCGATGGTAACTACCAATCCCCAATGTATGGTATCTACGCAGCTAAGGCGTTCTTACGCTCTAATGTTGCCCCATTAACCTATGTCCGAGTATTGGGACACCAAGATACAAACAATGATGGCACAGATGCTGCCAAAGCAGGTTGGAAGACCGACCAAAGCTTGTCTCAAACTCTTGAAGGTGGAGCATACGGTCTTTTCATCGTCCCCTCGTCTTCTATGGTAAACATTCTCACTGAGGGCAGTTACACCACAGCCGACCGCACACCACCAACGGCATCGTTGGCAGCAATCATTTACTGCGACAGCGGTTCTGTTAAATTGCAAGGCGCCTACGCAACA
>MDTG01331709.1_pt1 | contig 27441 bp, 24 predicted proteins | sample 811421 | NCBI WGS metagenome assembly MDTG01 (sample SAMN05326645, study PRJNA326480) | marine metagenome | isolation source: seawater | place: Pacific Ocean: South East | collected 2011
GTGTAGCCGAATGTAAGTCCCACACCTACACGTAGGGCGATGTAGGCGGCCAGATACACGCTCAACGGCTAAGAAATTTTTCGAGATTTTGAATTACAAGCGCTATTGTTGTTAAGACACTACTTATAATGTAAGGCGTTAGTTTTTTAACAGTTAAAAAGGAGAAGTCCCATGAAAATTGCCAAAAAAAAATTAGAGAAGTTAATACTAGAAGAAACAAGCAAAGTTCTAGAACAGCGATCCGGCGCCGGCGGTAAAGATGCCGTTGGGAATATTCCGGGTTTGACGGATCAAGAACGAGAACAGATGCGACGTCGGCTCGACATGCCGAAAAAAAAAACTAAAGTAGCAGTAGCATTACGAACCAAGCACTCTCATGATCTTGATCAGTCTATAAGGTTAATTAAAAGTCAAATGAATAAAAATCCGATGACGCGGGACGAGGCAAATAAAATTGTTAATAATATTGAAATAGGACTTCAAGGCTTAAAAGATGCCGCTCAGAAGCTGCAAAACGCGCGTAACAAACCACTAGGATTAGTTATTAACAACTTGAATGCAGCAATTCAAAAAATTAACGATTTAATCACTAACGCCGGGGCCGCCGACTCAAAAGTGCCGGCAGTTTTTGATGACCCCAATGAGTATTACAAACTTCTTGGGCTAGCAATTCGCGATTTAGATGAAGTTCTTAAGTACAAAAAATCATATAGGTCATTTTTTAGTAGAATACAAGAATCTAAGAAAGACAATTTAACAAAAATTATTGAACAAGAAGTGGAAAGTTTTATCAAAGAGCAATTTGCGACCACACAAGCACTGCAACCAAAATCAGATATTAATAGAAATATAAACCAGTCATCATTTGAACAAAATCTAGAAAGATTAGATAAAGATGGCCTTAAGGCAATGGTCAAGGCTGCACAAGCAAGGAATGATTCAGTCTCAAAAAAATTATTAGATGATATCGAATCTTCTTTTCCTTTAACGTTGAAGGACGGTGAAGTGGTCTCTAGTATGGAAGATCTAATGAGACCAGCACCAGGAGGCGGGTATACTGACCCTGAAGGCTTTACTGGTATAGCACTTGCCCCTTCCTAAGGATTAATAACAAACAAGCTTAAGAGCCCACCAACTCACCGATAGCGTTTGAAAGTAACGCAGAAGCTTTAAAAAACCCTTGCAACTCCTCGTTGTCAGTCTCATTTGCTAGCCCTGAAAAATTGCCGGCCATATTAATGAAAACCGCTCTGCTAAATTGACCACCAGCCAGAGCGTCTATGTTAGCAACTAAATTGTTTAAGAGTTTTTTACTATCAGAGAACGGTATCACCAAACCCGTAATTGCAGCAATAGGCAAATCATTAGCTAATTTATTTGATGATTCTATTGTTTTGCTAGCAACATGCCACAGCACTCTCATAAACGGAGTTGGGCTACCGTAGTTGTTCCCTTGTGGATAAAAAGAGCCCAATAGCCATCCCATGGATAAATTAATTATACTTTGAAATTTTTGATTCCAGTTGTCACCTAACACAAGATTTAGTTTTTTCTTGTGACCCTTGATCATAAAGCCTAGCAGTTTTTCAAGATCTTTTTTCAGTATTTTGATATTTTGGCCTGGTTTTCTAAAACTATTAACAGCGCCATGGTTCCAGGTTTGCGCTCCAGGGATCTGATAACTTATAGCTAAATCTGTCATCGGCGCCAGGCGCTTATTGGCTTTATAAGCTTGATAAGTTTGCATTGTGTTAAATTTATTAAATTTATTAACCTCTTTGGGGTTTGTCTTTTCAGGGTTAGGATTTTCCTTACCGGGATTGTGCTCACGATCAAAATTATATTTATCCACCAAGTCCTTAGGGTTTACAAGTTTTCCTTTTCTTCTGCCACTATCCGCGATGACCATTACTTTTTGATCAATCTTGTATACAATGTTATACAATTCGGGGTCTGCTTTTTTTTGTTCATTAATAAACTTTTTAAACTGTTCGATTATTAGCTTCATGTTGTGCATTAGATTTATTCCTTATAAAACTTTTATTTCACACAATAAATAGTACTACTTATTATAGAAACACAATTTTAAGGAACTATCTAATGATCACTATAAGAATTGTAAAACTTCCACCGGAAGCACAAGAACTCGCCAAGCAAATCGAAGATACTCTTTCTTATATGATTGCCAAAGCGGTTGAAACAAGAGTAGGGGTCGATAACGACTTAAAAAATCTTGAAGTTACCGTATATGAATCAATGTTAGAGTACCTTAACACTAATTAAAGTATGCAATGGATTATAGACCTACTTATCGATAAACTAAAAAAGCCTAACAAAGATCAATGGAAACCTGAACCTCTTTGGATAGAAGATTATCCTCCTATGCCTCCAGAAGATCCTGGTGATAAAGATAACGATAAAGATAATGTAATCGTTATTGATTTGTAATCTTGTTTATTGTTTAGTTAGTTCAGTTTTAAGTTTGGAAAAAAATAGCGAAAAAAAATTCGACGATTATGAAAACTATGAAAACCAAAATTATAAAAATCAATGGCGCACGCCTTAAAGTTGCTGTGGCTGAAACCACCGCGCAACAATCAAAAGGTTTGATGCATATAAAAGTCCTACCTTGTGATCACGGAATGCTTTTTCAATATCCTTCTGAACAAAAATTATCGTTTTGGATGAAAAATACTTATATCCCCCTTTCCATTGCTTTTATTGGGTCAGATAAAAAAATTATTGAGATTCAAGATATGCAACCTAATTCTGAAAAATCTGTTATCTCTAAGAAAAAAGCTAAATGGGCTTTGGAAACAAATAAGGGCTGGTTTAAAAGAAATAATGTTTCAATCGGAGATAAAATTAAATTTATAAGTGACAAACTAGTTAAGATTAGGGTTACCAAAAGTTAAAGGTAGTATTCCAAGGAGGATAAAAAAATGTATAAATACTTTCTTGTTTTTTTATCCTTTCTTTTTTTGAGCTGTTCTTCTCTTGGAACCAAACAAAATCATAACTCAAATACGGAACTTGTTGTTACTTATTACGGCAAAGAAGTTCATCGAAGATCTCCCTACCTAAGTTTATCTGAACTTGAAAACCTTACAAAACAAAAAAAAGAACTAATCATTATTTTTTCTGCTAACTGGTGCTCTGCTTGTCAGTTAACCAAAAAAGCGATATCACAAGCTGATTTAAAAACTAAAGTTTATTATTTAAATATTGATGAAGATTGGGTTAAGAAATTGGCGCTAATGTTTAAAGTTCGTGCTGTTCCTCATATGATGCATGTAGATAAGCAAGGAAATCTTGTGGACATAAAAATAGGACCAGGAGACATCGTTACTTACTTACTTATTAAATTTTAGTAACTATTTATGTTATAATAACATATTGGAGATTTTATCTTGTCTACTAACCACACGCAAATAATAAACGAATATATTAAAAAAAATACCTTATCCGAACAAAAAACATCTGCGGAGCCGGACGAGCGCTTGAAAGACTATGAGGAAAGTGACAGATCAGAGGATCAGGCGGCTTTCTTATCTCATACAGCCTTCAAACAAGAGTGGTCCAACTCTATTGAAAGTACCGTGTTCCAAGAACTTAAAAAGCATGCTGACGCGATTAAAAAAAGAGCTGAAAGGATTATAAAGGAAAGCTTCGGTGATAAGATAAAGTATAAAATTAATGATTCTTATGTGAAATCTGGGCCTGATGAGTGGATATATACACTTGGATCCGAAGGCAAAGCGCTCCTGCCGGTTAGAGCTCTTTGGTTAGCGGCCGCAGAATGTAACGAAGATAAGAACTATCGCGGCAGATGGGAAAAATACCTGAAAAAAGTGGCAGAGATTATAAACAACCACTTTGAAGACGCTCCTACAAAATTAGTTTTCTTCGGCCGAATAAAAGGCCATCCCGGTAAGAAACCGAAACCTAGGAAAAACATCGACAAATTTGTTGGATCAAAATATTATCTGAAGTTTCGCTGGGAACAAAGTGGCAAAATTTATATGTCAGCTAAAGATGCCGACCCGGGGCCCGACGAAGTCAAATACAAAATTCGAAGCCCTGGAAAATTTATAGAAGGAAAAAATTGGAACACTTTCCAAACTGATCTTTTAGCCGCAGGAAAAGACCTAGCAGCCGGCGTCTGGCAATTCGGCGGCATTGAGAACCTCCGCGAGCCGATAAAAGATCTGAAGCCTAAGAAGTACAAGGACTTCACGGTAGCGCGAATTATTAATGGTCGCGATTTATATATAAAACAAAAAATTAGAGATGAATACGGCTCGGCTGAGTCACCTGAGAGGCCCAGAGAACCGAAAGATATCTTTTATGCGTCAGAGCTCCTTTCTTTAGGCGATCCGCTAATTACGAAAAAGTCTATTTTTATTCCCGGACAATACGACGGAGACGGTGAGAAGCATCGACTTTTATATTATAATCTTTCGATTGAGAAATCAAAATTGTCAAAGGCGGGGTTGAAGGGCAGAATTTATATTATTCCATCTTCGAGAAACCCAGATATTATCTTTGCTATACCTTCTTATGGTCTGGATAACTTGGGATTAAATCAAAACATCAACCGCGGGCGTGCTGATTTCGCTTTTATAGTTCCCAAAGGGAAAAAAAGTGACACAACAAAGTATCCACCAAACAAAGCCCTAAGAAATGCTGCTGCTAAATTGCTTAATATTCAAGGTCTTGATTATCATAAAGTTTTGGCAGGACTCTCATGGCCAGGGTCTTTATTTAATCTCTTGAGAAAAAAGGAGTTCAAAAAGGGTGGCAACGATCGATTCAAAGCGATGGAAAAATATTCTAAATTTGCAAAGGTAAGTGATAAAGTTGTGCCCTTAAAAAAGAAATCTTGGTATAAGCTTGCAAAGCAAAACAATTTCCCTGAAAACATGATGAATACGTTAGTGGGAGATAAAAAGGCGCCTGATTCAGAAAAACTAAAAGTAGTTCAAGATATTATCAAAAACAAAGAACATTTGAAAAGTAAACCAGACGCGTCGGCCAAAGGCCTTAAGACAACCGATAAGGAAACTCCTAGTAATGTTGGTCAAGGTGATTCCGCCGCAGCCATTAGAGATTTTGAAAGTAAAAGTGATTTTAGAAGCTATTTTAAAAGTCAAAATCGTGCATTTAAAAGGGTTTCAAAAAAATTATCTGGAAATGTAAAGCTTTTAAATGTTGACAATGTAGCTAACATGCTTATCAATGGAAAAATTGAGGAAAAGAATCTAAAAGAACAAACAGCTACCGCGGGGAAAAAACCAACACAAAATATTTTTGCAGGCTTAAGTAAGCAACAAAAATACTTTTCTTTCAAATCAATAACAGAACAATTTCAAGCCTGGATGATTAGTAAAGGATTGATGGCCAAAACAACTGCCAAAGGCAATAGCAATATTGATGGAGTATTTGGACAAGGAACAATGAGTGCTTTTAATGATATTATAAGTCTTAATGAGTTACGCGGAGTAATGTATAGTGCAAAAGATTGGCTAAAAAAAACAAATGGAAATCCAAATATTTCTAAAGCACTTAACAATGCATCAGAATATTCATTAGAAAGCTACAAAAAAGTTAATGTCGATGGGATGGCCGTTACGCAGAAGATCCCAAGTGATTTACATAAATATGAATGGAACGTCACAGAAGCGCTAATGAAAACAGGGAAGTATTATGACAAAACGGAGGATGGGGGTTATACTGCAAAAAAAGATCTCGCGGAACCGAATTCTAAAATGGCCATTGAATATCGAAAAGAATTAGAAGCGAATTACGCGGAGAAGTTGACTAAGGCCGGTAAAACCCCACGTAAAAAAGAACAGTTTGCGCTTTATATTCAAACTAGAAAAGAAATAAACGATGAGCTAGCTCAAAGAAGGGAGAAAGCACAAAAAGATAAAGAAGAAGCAGAAAGAAAAGCCCAGCCCTACTACAAACTAACACAATTAATACAACAAATATATGGCGCACCAGGGTTCCAAGCGGCACTAATACTGTTAATAAAGAAGCTGATGCCGGACCTTGGTAAAAATTTAGCAGCGTTAGTTACTGAAGACAATGTTTTAAAGTTGTTTGATCAATATCTAAAATTTACTGGTAAGGGTGGCTCAGGACGCGGGGATCATCCTTTGGAAAATAGATATCAAAGTAGCGAAATACAAAAGGGAGATGAGGCAAATACATCAACTATAAAAGAATTTTTATCTACTAAAGAGGAAATGCAGTCATTTTTAAATTTTGTGAGTAAGCCTAGGGTTTTAATGGGCCAATCTAATTTCGATATTTTTGATATATTGTCTAAGGGCGGAGAATATGTCACACAAGTGGTGCCGGACGAGAAAGGTCAAGTATCTTTAAGAATGTTACTGAGTGGGGATATGAAAAGCTTCCCACCGGAATTAAAAGATAGTTTAAACAATGCATATCGGCTATATAAACAAATCAAGGGCAATAGCAGGGAGTTGGACAGGGTAAAGCACCGACTGGCCGTGCTTGGTCTCCAATTTGTTAAAAAACACAAAATTGTAGATTTTGATGCTATTGTTGGTAAAATAAAAGATGTATTTTTAGATATAGATGAGGGTGTTCTAGATAAAACACTAAGAAACAATAGAATAAAATTAAAATCTATTAAACTTGGCGCGTGGATAGCTAGACTTGTGCGTAGAGGGCACTTGATACCAAACCCTAAGACTGGTCGGTATGAATGGTCTGACGACCTTAAGGACCCGAAAACTAGGGCGAAAGTGGGATTACCTACTGGTGGCTTGGTTTCAGAAGTTTTTCGAGAAAAAGGAAGCAGCAAAATAATAGTTGACCAAATTGATGCTCTTATTCAAGGCGTCTTTGTTAATAAACAAGGCAAAATACAAATTTTAAATGAAAATATTACTGAAAATATTGAATTTTTAAATTATTTTGAAAAAAACAAGGACCCACTTGAGGATCTTTTAGAAGTTTTCGAAATAGACAAGATTATAATACAAGAAATAACAGACATGCTTGACTTTTCTGCCCAATCTAAGGCATTTTTAAACATTTATCCTGAAAATTCTGATATTTTTAACAAGTATTCCAATAAGAATATTAAAAATAAGTTGACTTTTATAAAAGAAAATGGTAATATTATATCTAAAAACTTATATAATACAATTATGGACACTTGCTTGTCAAAAATTAACGAATTTTCATTTGAAGGGAACATATAATGTGCATTATTTGCGTAGAATTAGATAAAAACAAGCTTTCCCCTTGGGAAGCAAAGAGAAATTTAACAGAAATGGTAGAAAACATCGGAGAAGAACACGCTAGAGAGGTCGAAAACAAAATTTCTGACCTTATTTTTGAACAACTTAACTTTAATTATGGAGAAACTGTGTATGACACTGTTGAGGAGGAAGTTGAATACGATTGGGGACCCAATGAGTGATAAAAATAATAAAAATTTTAGCTTTTGGTCTTCTTTTTAGCCTGCCAGTTGGTGCAAAACCAAAAAACACCTCACCAAAAACCAAATTTTACAATTTTGATGACCTTTTAATTAATGGAGAGTATAAAAAGCCTCAAATTTTGTATATTGACGATCGACAGAAGGTAAAATTCGAAAGATTGCTAAAATTAAAAAAAGATTTTCTACCAAAATTAAAAAAAACTGAAAAAGACCCGTCTTTACGTTAAGAAAACTAATTATAAAGTGTAAAATAATATTTGAGGCCAAGTAATGATAAAAAAAACAAATCACAATCGCTTTTTTATAGAAAATATGGTAAAAGAAATGATTTTGGAGCAATCCTACAGCGCGGAAGATGAGTTTTTAAATAATCCCATGCTAGCAGACCCTGGAAATCCAGATTCTCAGGATGGAATGACCCCCCAGCAGATTGATGATGTAGTATGGAAAAAACCACCCCCGGAATTAGTTAGCGATGATAATTTTTGGACAGAACTTCGCAAGTATTGCGGAGATAAGTATGTTGAAGGAGAATTTAATATCGATGCTGGAGAATATTATCAGAAAAACCCGGGAGAAAAGTGCCAGTGGTATTCTTATCTATGGAACGCCGGGTTCCCAAACCAAAGTAAATGGCCTGGTGCAATCCATCTAAACCAACACCTAGAAGAAGCCAGAGATATGTATAAAAATCCTAAAAAATATATTTCAAAAGTCACAGGAAGATATTTTACAGATTGGGCGCCGCCGCAAACTGTAAGCGAGAAGGATATAAAAGATTGGGCCGTTGAAAATTGGATTTACCGAAGAGAACAATTTTTTAAAAGAGAATATAAAAGAAAGCAAGCTGAAATTGGATCTACCTCTGGAAAGCCAGCTTTTTCTGAGCTTGGTAAATCTATAGGAAATGCTTTCTTATATTTATACCAACTTTTTACAGAAGATGCACAAGAAATTGTTAGAGATGCTGACCGGACAATGGAAGCAGATCTATATCAAAATAATATACAATTAGCAGTTGTAAACATAAATAAGAGAAATACAGAAGGCGTAGGGGGCACCCACCTTGACCGCGTTAGAAGCCACAGTGTTTTTTTTAGTAGACATTCTTACAATATTGATGATGATTTTAGTGAAAAAATGCAACAACGTCATGGAAAATCAATAGGTAAATTCATACCTCCAGCTTGGCATCCTTCTTTTTACAGAATACATGAAGATATATTAAAATTTATAGTCGATTTTATAAGAGAACACGACCCGAAGCTTCGGCAACTTCTGATGAGATCAGTTCGTAGGGATGATTCAGGTCAACAGGTTATAAACTTAAGTAAAGTTAAGAATGACTTTAAAGTAATCCACAATATGTTTCGGATGTCGATGAAAGTGGAGTTGATGAAAATTTTTATGCCTGGGAAGGTCGCCGATGTGTCAACCGGTTCGAGTCCGATGTTTGGATCAGAAGGTTTCCTTGGGTTTGGGATCTTTAAAAGTGACTCTTATATAGATCAATTATTTGAAAATATGGCTAGAGTTTTTCATCTGGGCCCAGGAGGTTGGAATGCTGGCGAAGGCATGCCAACAGATATGGACGTCCCGCTTCAAGAGCAGCGCGGGCTACACGGAGTCAGCGGTGGTAGCTTTGGTGGGCCCACCCTCCCAGTGGGGACGCCACCAGGATCAACTAGGATTTCACAGGCGAGCGCAATGTCCGCGGCCGATAAGCGCGAGGCTGAACGAAAAATTCGTGAAAAAAAACTTAATCCATACGGGAAAGAAGAATATGGTCAATGGTCTCCTTTGGTTTTATTTTTATTAACATTAAAAGGATTTGATTTCTTTGAAGGCCAAATCATGGTTCAAACAGGAAGAAGAAGAAATAGGAAATCAGCGCGTTATCGTCAAGGGTTGACTGCAAGAGAGTGGCACAGGAGCGCGCAAAAGGGTTTAATATTTAGTACATCAGGAAAGGATCCTCGCGCAAAACGACGAACAGCAATGTTAAAATTTATAAAACAGTGGACACAGTGGAAACCTTCTGAGTTTTTTAACAAATATTATCTCAATAAAAAATATATACCATCACTGTTTGATAAAAACAAGCCAGACTCAAATGAACACCTTATACAGTGGGTTGCTTTTCAAAGAGCTACTATATATGATCCAACTAGCGAGATTGCTCAAAACTCTAGTCGTAACTTCGGGGCATACGGTAACCAAAAAATACAAGATAAAGATGGAAAAACAAAAGAGATACCAAAAGGGTATGCATATTTTGTCGAATGGACCAAAGACACCTTTGATCTTTTTGAAAAAGAACAGTTAGTGAAAAAAATAGCAGAGCACAATACAAATGTTGCTATGGCTTTATTGTATTCCACTATAGAGTGGTCATTAACTTTTAGGGTAGCTGCAGCGGGCTTTGGCCAACTAGAGCACGCACTCTACAGGGGCAGTCAAACTATTATTGGACCAATGCAGCGAACATTGGGGATGCGCGCTGCAGCAGGTTTGAGATGGGTAGCAAGCTTCGGCAGAGTAAGTTTTATTGTGGGTATCTTAGCTGGTGTGTATTATATGTTTGATCCGTTTGGTCAATTCGATATAAATAAAGATTTTGCAGAAAAATATTCAAAAATAAAAGATGTTGTGTGTAAACTAAGAGACCTTGCCAATGCAGATCTCGACAATACACATGCTGATAGTTTTAAACAATCTGTAGTAAAATATTATGAAGAAATAATAATAGCCTATAATGATCTTGTAAAATATTATACAACCGCGATACAAACATTCGCAAAACAAGGTATAAGTAAAAGAGATCTTGATTTTAATAAAAGATTCAAGGTTGTTGAGCGACTGCAGTATTTTCAAAAATATGAGATGAATGTGGGATCTTTATTTAAAAAGTCACATAAAGAAATGAAAGAAATGACCCCAGAGGAAATTATTGAAATTTTTAAAGAAGTGGAAAGGCTTGGGTTTGATCTTGGAGAGAACTGCAAAGTAATGGAAAAACAAATAGTTCAGTTAAGAACTAGGCAAAATCAAAAAGATTATTTTGAACTTCAAGAAACTGGTACACCAACAGAGTTAACAGGTTTTCCGGCTTTTCAGGATCTGATGGGACACAGAGCAAAAAACAAAGATGAGCTTCAATCTATGCTTGATAGTTTCAAAGCTGGTACCGATACTGAGAGGAAATCTCTTCCCCTTGATCCTAGAAACCCTATGGGCACCACTTACGTTGATATTGCCCGCCAGGCAAACCGGTCGCCGGATCCAATTGGCGTTTGGATTCAGTCAGGAATAGATAAAATATCAGAAACATTATCCCTCGAAACAACAAAAGACATTGACAGGACACCTCCGGAGGACTCACCAGAATCTGAAAAACAAAATAAAAAACCTGAAAAACAAAATGAGGTCAAATTATTATCTGAAAGCACTGTGAAATGGAAAGCAATTCTTAATAGATTGAAGAAATATTATGGTGATAAATTTGATCCTGTGCGGGCCCTACAGGCTCTTAATTTAGTAAATGGCAACCGATTGGCGTCAGACGTCGATCTAAAAGATAATACTGATGCAATTTTTGTCGAAGCCGCAGGAGAGTTCGATAGCTATTCTACTTCTTCTACGTTTCCCGATATGTCACATTTTAAATTCATTGCAAATACTGATGATGGAAAACAACTTTTGAGTATTTTAAAGTTTCAATATAAACTAAGACCGCAAATACTTGGATATAAAACAGAAGAATTCCCAAACGGTAGTAATTTTTTTGCCGGCAGAGATAAAGTCTTTTATAGTGCTAGGTATGCTAATCTTAACAATGCTGAAGCTCATATTCAAGAGCGATCAGTATATACTGGCTATAGTAATGATCACCTTTTTGGTGAAGGTCTTTATACTTCGGAGCGCCGGTTTAATTATGATAGTACTCTTCTTAACTCAATTTTACTTGCAGCTTCTGCAGAGGAGAACAAAACTATTCAAAATAGAGAGTTTATTAATCTTGACCGGGCTGCCGCGTTAACCCATGGTAACAAAACTACCCCGCCGGCTAGAATTTTACAAATAGGTTGGAAAACCTCGGTTTTCAATAAACAAGCAACCAATAAAGAAAACAAGGAAAATGCTGAAAATAGAATATCACCATTAGATCATGTTTTTGTGGGAAAAAGTGTAATAAATACAGTTGTGAAATTGAATACGAACACTCTTACAGAAAAAATCAAAAAAATGGAAAAAGACTTTAAAGCGATTAATCGCATAATATATCAGGGTGTGACGCCAGATACTGTCGATGCGCAGTCGACTGCAGATAAGGATTTGGTAAAAGCGAAAGATATGCTTAAGTTTCACATACAATTAATGAAGTTTTTAAAATCTTCAGTACGTGTGATTGTTAAAAACGATCAAAAACAAACAAAAATAATTCGAGATAGTATGCTTAAGGAGAAATATAGAGGACCAATTGGCTTAATAAATTTAAAGCGTCATCTACAAAATAAAATGCTTTATTTTCTGCAATTAGGAGAAATTTCTAAAGCTTTTGATAGATATTTTACTGATGACATTAGTTTAAACTTTTTAAATATAAAAAGAGTAGAGGTTTAATAATAAGGAATTTTAAAATGAAAGAAAAAATAACTTTGAAAAAACAGAAAACATTACAAGAAGAACGAACAAAAAAGTTCAATTTTGATGCATCCTTTTCCAGGCCGAAAAAGAAACCAAAGCCAACTGCAAGCGAAAAAGCTGAGATCAACAGGCAGCGGAATGTGCAGAAAACGGCGCGCCAGATCGCAGACGAGGCTAAGCGCAATTTTCGCGGTCAAGAAAAGCCGGCAGAGCGTTGCAACGCAGCATCTGCTATTGCCGGCTGCGCGAAGAATTTAACACAAAGCAACGCGCTGACCCTCGTCGCCCCGGATGGTGGTTCAGAATCTGCATTGAGAAACATGCCCACTGGCACAGAAACAGAAACACAAACTGACAATGTAATTAACGTACCCGAATATAACGCAATACAACTATATCAACATTTTGTACAACAATATATTAGAGAAATGCGAAATGCAGAAAAGAATGGAGGCGAGGCAGAAGGGAAATTTACAAAAGCATCAAATGAAGCGCGAAACAACGTAATCAAAAAACTGGAAAATGATCAAAAAGATAGATTCGAAACTGAAGTAGAAGAGGGCGTCTCATACGCGTACCCACTGGTACCTAAAGATATGACTTCTGATCAGACGTATAATTTTGTGAATAATCTAACTAATGATTTTCATAAATTTGTAATCAAGGGTATCAGTGTCGATTCAGAAGAAAAAGAAGAAGATAAAGAAGAAGAACTAATACGTTTTAACCAGCGATTGCAAAAAAACCCGGGTGACCTTCCATATAGGAAAATTAGTGCACCTAGGGGCAATGATCAAAAGCACATTGAATTGATTAAAAAATCTTTAGAGGAAGCAGGAGCGTTTGATAATAACTGCTTTGCAGACTTTCAAGAAAACGTGGGCGATTATCTTTTCTTAACAGCTGCTTGGGCGGCGTTGGCTACCACTATTAATGATATAGTTGCAGAAATACCAAAACAAATAGCAGATTATCATAAAAGCGCAAAAGAGCTTAATAGAATGCACAGAGCGGCTATGGATGATATAGCTTCCGGCTTGAAACCAGACGCGGGCAGCAAACACTGGAGATTGCAAGATAAAATGCGTGAACTTAATCAGATCGTACCAGAAACAATGTTAAAGAAACTTAAATTGGCGATCATAAAATTTGCAACAGTCTTGCGAGTGGCACCTGGTACAGCTATCGCTCAAGCTGTCTGGGAACTAGCTTCACACGCATTGATCGCTTTAAGGCAAGTTTACAGATATGCGGCCGCAATTACTGGGCTTCCACTTCCGAGTTTTGGGATCCCAGGCTTGAAAAACACAAAGCAGTGGGATTTATGGTCACGTTTGTCGCGGCGCTTTGGGTCAGTACTCAGTAAAGAGTATGAACCTGACTTTAAAGTAGATTCGGCAAGGGGACGCGTCCCGACTGCCACTGAAGATGTTGTAGACGGCCTATACGGCTTTAAAAAGATATTAGTTTCCAGTGGTGGGATCGCAGCGCTAATCGGATTGTCATCATTGCAAAGTCGAATAAACAAGTATCATGACCAAAGAGCTATTGATTCTGCCGGTGGGTCAACAAAGAGCGAGGCTTCTAAAAATATAAATGCCTTAATGCAATACCTTAGAAGTGAAACAGATCAAAAGAAAACAGAACAAGCAAAGAAAGCTGCTTTTAGTGAGAAAGGTTTTACAACTCCAGACGGTCAAACTATCAAGTTATATAATTTTGAAAAAAAGGCTACCGGTAAAGAGAAAGCGAAAGAAGAATATTACGAAGAGTATGTTGAATCAGTTTTAGAATTGGATAGTATGACTACAACTTTTGGACTTTATTTGCAACAGTTGCTAGCAACTGTTGCAATTATAGATTTAACTCCAGAGCTTTTATTACCAAACTATTTTATGTTTGATTTTGACAGAAATTGTGCAAATACTGTCGCGTTACCTTTAGGAATCATGGCTGCCTTTCCTTTAAGTTCTGCATATCGAAGGTATAAAACAACAAGAGGTGACCCAAAGAGAGGCTTAACAGAAAAATCACTTGTTGAGACAGAAATTGACACAATACGAAGCAGCTATGTAGATGATATTGAAGATACAATTATCAGTAGCCAGAGGATGGTTGGAGTTTTCAATAATAACGAGGGTCTTAGAAATTTTATAGTAACCTTTATTCACGCAGTAGAAAAAATTGTTTTCCACAAAGATATTCTGGCACTTGCAAGAGAAGCCGCAGGTGCTGCTGGTGATTTAACCAGAGTTAATCAGATAATTGTAAGACTTGTAGATAATATAGATTTTACGAAGCCAGGTTTCAAAGATATTCTTGATACAGTTAAAAAAATGTACCCAGACAGGTCGGATCAGTTTCATAAACAATATGCTAAAAATTTAATTAAAGACGAAGCTGTCAAAACTGCAAAAACCATAACTGATCAATTTAATGTTAAGTACAAAGAAGCTTTGAATGAGTTAGGCGAAGTTACCGAGAGCATCCCGTTGGCACAAAGACAAGCGCGTGTCTTGAAAGATGAGATTGATTCTATCGGGTCTATGACCAGAGAGGGCGCGGGCCGCAGCGCAACTTTAAGCGGCGCCTCCGGACCGACGGCAGCTCAACAAGGTGATGCTGTTGAAATAGTGCTGGATTTTAGCAAACTCGATGTTTCTGAGTCAGGTTCGAGTACTTTAATACCTGCGCCGAAAAATGCACCTAAATCCTTTGGTGATGATCTTGATGACGCCTTTGAACTTGATGACACCATCGATTTGGATCAAACGGTTGAAATGCCAGCGCCGGTTCCGGAAAATATTAAACTACCTGACGAACTGGATGATAGTCTCCTCACTAAACTTGACGATGCCGACGATACTGTGGTAATGAGGGCCCTTGGACCGATGCTCAATGGAAATAAAATTGACATAACCCTGTATCATGAGATCGTTATGTCAAATAAAGAATTAGTAAAAAACCTAACAGATGATTTCTTAAAACGGGCGGGTATTGATCCCGCAAACGCTAGCGCGGCGGATAAGCTATCTGCTCGATCTCAGGCTTATGATCAAATTGAGGTCTTGGAATTGATAAGAAAAATGTCAGAAAAAGTAAAATCTAGAGGTGATGATGCAGTTGTTTCTACGGATGATGTTTTTCCAGGCCGGCCGAGAGCCAATGAGCTTGATCCAGCCTGGAAACAAACTTTCTACTGGCTTTGGACCTTTGCCACTTGGAATGTGCCCAACCGACTTAAAAATCTTTTTCAGATTTTTAAGAGGGCGGAATCAAATAAAGAAAAAGCGTTCATTGTTAATTCACTAAACGATTTCATCAATGATGGCTTAGATCGATCTTTAGCATTCTTTGGCGCTGGTAGAGCGCTTGATGATGTAACACAAGCGAAAATTGATGCAATTAAGGGCAACATTGAAAACCTAATAAACACACAAGCCAAAAAACTAGATGTAATTCCTCAAAACTTGGGACCAGCCGCTTGGGCGAGATGGGCTGATGATATCCCTTTAACAATTGCAAAGACTATTGTTTTTATTGCATTTTTAGAACAAGTTCTAAAATTGTTTAACTACGGCATAAGTATGGTTTATGATGGGCCTTGTGCGGAAATAGAGAATAAAATTAAAAACCCAAGCAAAAATAGCAAAGTTACACAAGAAGATCTTACAACATTTATTGAGTGTTCAATAGAGGAAAAGGTTCTGTTCGGTAGTAATACTTTTGACTATACCGTTAGAGCATCACAAGATTTAACTTCGTTTTTTGCTCAAAGTCTTGCTTCATTCTTCGGCGGACCTGATAAAAAAGAGTTTATTGCCAACACGCGCGCTGAAAAAAAGAAGAAAGAAGTGGAGACGTCTCGCGAGGTGCGGGCAGTCGCGCTTTGGCAAGGAAGCTTAATAAGAGAATTTCTAGTTCCTGGAAATAATTCTATTTCTGCAGAGAATGAAGTTAGCGCATATTTACAATTTAGAAAAGCAAAAATATTGAGCGCTAATTTTATCTTTAATAGAGATGTACAAAAAAGAGTGTTGGCTAGCTTAGCAGGAACTCAGGAAAAGCCTAAATATAATACTATTGGAGACCTTATAGAACAGAGAGATAAGACAGACAAAAACGAAAGACGAAATTTACTTTATCAATATATTACCTTATCTCATGCTCAAGAATACCCAAATGATAATAAATATTTAGATGCATTTATTAGCGCAATGGGCCCTCACGATAGTGATGATAGGGAGAAGAAAGGTTTGAAATTAGCAAATGATCCTACTCGCCCTGGGTATGGCTATTTAAAAAACCTAAGTGAAGATCAAAAGAAATTAGCAATAGAACAAATAAGAATTGTTGTACTGACCATGATACAGGCTAGTGATATTGAAAATGTGATTGATGATTTAGTGACTCGAGAATTGTTAAATGTAAAGGCATTAAGTGGCTCAACTGGTGCCAGTACAGTGTTCGCACAGGCCCTTGAAAAAGGCTTTCAGCAAATTACTGACCCAGATGCAGTCACAATTCCGCCAAACTTGAAACCTGAAGATGTGAGGATTCGATATCATGCTAGGCCTAAGGCAAATCGGGTACCCGAGACTACACAATTTATTATCAAAGACGGAGATCAACTTGAATCCTCACCTGCAAGAGCCTATTATGAAAATTTAATGGAAATAGGTCTGAATATTGATGAAGGCATTAAAACCACCGCAGCGGAAAAAACAATACAGGTTCAGAAAGAATCTGTAGTTGGACGAGAATATCTATCAAATATGGTTAGGAATATGTTATTAGAATTTTCTTATGGGCAAGGATATTCTCCCTACCCTTATCATTCTGATATAGGAGAAGAGCAAGAGGAAGCTCCTGATTTTATGCAAGATTGGAAAGATTTTGAACTCTCTTTGGTTAGGGATGAATCTCGAAACACTGCTATTGAAGTTGCTAAAATATTAGTAAAAGATCTTGAACTTTTTGGTGATGTTGTTGATTTAGTTGGAAAAAATCAATCAGTTGCGACAGAGATATTAAAGAATCTTAAAAAAAAGAAGTAAAATAACAAACAATGTTGTATAATAAGCAATAATGGAACACTTAACTAAATCAAATTGGACCACAGGATCTAACTCAAGCATTGATTTTTATGAAATACTTAAAATACTAACAGAATACACTACCAGTGGATCTAAAATTTTTATAGGATCTGATTCTTTCATATCTAATCAAAAAATATGTTTTGCCTCTGCTATTTGCCTTTATGGCGGAAACATGCCTGGAAGATATTTCTTTATTAAAGAAAAAGTTTCAAAAACACAATTTTCAGCTTTAGTTAGTCGTATTACGGAAGAAACTAGGAGATCTATTGAAATAGCTTGCTTGTTGTTAGATGAATACAACTTTGACCCTTCAACTATCGAAGTACACTTGGATATTTCACCATTTAGTTCAGGCAACGCGACATCAAAATTCTCAGATATGTTAAAAGGGTATGTTCAAGGTTATGGTATAGACTATAAACTTAAACCTGACGCGTGGGCATCCCAATCAATTGCAGATAAACATTCAAAATAGGTAATTATGGAAAAAATATATTTTAGAAATGTATATTCAATTTCTAGTGATGATTTAATGCAAGTTTGGATTGAAACTTTTCATCCTTTTGGTGCTGTTTTGGTTATTTGGGACGCAAAAAGGCATTTTGATACTCTAATTGAGTGTGGTTTAGCATTACAAGAAGTTGAATCATACAATAATAAAGTTGTTACTATAGATCTTCCTAGTGTTTTGGAAGCCTATGATTTAATGGATAAGATTGAAGCCTGTGATTATAGCCCCTTTATGCAAGTGTATTTAGACGGAAAACTTCTTTCGGACAATATATCACCAAATTACTAGTTACTGTGAGGAATAAGATGAAAAAAATTAATTTAAAAATAAAACCAAAAGACCTGAAAACTGTTGTAAAAATTGTCTTTATAAATAAAGAAAACAAAGTACTGTTTCTTAAAAGATCGAAAAAGATTAAAAAGTACCCAGGTGAGTGGGATTTACCAGGTGGTCACTTACAAGTTGGTGAAGAAAATAATTTAATTGCGGCATTAAAGAGAGAAGTAAAAGAAGAAACAAAAATTACTTTAAATTATGTTCCCAAGAAACTTTCCTCTTTAGAAAATATACACTTTTATTATCAAAAGCAAGATCTTTCAAAATATAATATTAAAATAGACCCTGCTGAACATACCGATATAAAATTTTTTTCTGAGGGGGAACTAGATCCCAAAGAGAAGTTTCAAAAAATAGCTTTAGATGCTCTGGAGAAAGTAAAATGATTAATATTTCTGTTATTGATGATTTTTTGAATATGGGTCCAAAGTTTGATGCAAATAATCTTAAACCTAAAGAAGAATTATTTAAAAAGTTTTGGCCAAAGGGAATTAAAGGTGTTTTAAATCCGATCGTGGCCAGAAAGCTTATGCAAATATCGGATAAAATTATTGATTCTTTGGATCTGGAAGTGCGACCGACTGATATAGTGCTAACTGGGTCTATAACTTCTTACAATTGGCATGAAATGTCAGATATAGATCTTCATATACATTATGACTTTAAAAAGATTAATAAAGATTTTGCTTTGGTCAAGAAAATGTTTGATCAAACTCGAATAAATTGGAACAAAACGCACAATATAAAAATTGCAGGAAAAGAAGTTGAATTATATTTTCAAGATGCCTATGAACCTCATGAGGCAAATGGAATTTGGTCCCTGGAATTAGAAAAATGGCTTGCAGTACCAGTAAGACTCAACCCAGACTTAAATTTAAAACTTATTGAAAATAAAGCAGAGTGTATCGCTCAATGTATCGAGCACTTGTATGATCTCTTTTCAGATAAAAAATTTAAAGAAGCATATAAGTTTTCAATAAAATTAAAAAACAAAATCGCAAGAATGAGAAAAGCAGGGCTAGATAAACAGGGAATCTATTCTCCTGAAAACCTTGCATTTAAAATGTTGAGAAATTCAGGATATCTTCAAAAGTTGTCGTCTCTAAAGATAGAAGCATACGACAGAATGATGTCCGTTGAGATGTAGTAAACTATTTACTAAAGGAATATAAAATGAACTATAAAATAAAAACCAACATTTTACTAAAAGAGTTAAAAGATTACTTTAACAAAAATAAATCAAAAGATGAAGATTATTTTGCGTTTAATGATCATCCATTGTCTTCAATTGAAGATCTAATGGATGATACAAAGCCTGCCCCTTGGGACCACCTGACCAATACAGTAGACGACGAAGATATAGACATAGATATAGAGGAAATAGTTGATAAATGAACTTTATAGACTGGATGAATATGAGTATGCTCGTAGATATATCTTTTTTAGTTTTTAGTGCAGCTGTAGTATGGAAATTTAAAAAAGTTAAACAAAAACTAAACTTACTAGAAAAAGACCTAAATTTAACAATGGCAAATCCTCATCAAGCAAGAAGAATGTTAAAGAAAAGAAAACAATAAGGTATAATAAAATCAAATTAATTATTTGAAAGGTTAATATTAATGATTGCTGATGTTGTTGTTGATCTTCAATATGGAGATTGCGGAAAAGGAAAGATTGCGCATGCGCTGTGTAGAGAAAATAATTATACACACGTTATAAGATATAACGGAGGGTGCAACGCTGGTCACACCATTTATCATAATGGTAAGAAGTTTGTTACTCACCACATTCCTTGTGGTGTTTTTTTTGGAATAAAATCAATAATTGGTCCTGGGTGTGTTGTTCACGTTGATACTTTTCTAAAAGAAATTGAAAGTTTAGAAGAAGAAGGAATTCCTGCAAAAAAATTAGTCTCTGTTTCATCTAATGCTCACTTGATTACTGACTTTCACAAAGCTGAAGATGGGAAAGATACCAAAATAGGAACCACAAAAAGAGGAAATGGGCCGGCCTATAGAGATAAGTATGCCAGAAAAGGTATCAGGGCGTTGGAAGATCCTAGGTTGCAGCCATTTATTGTTAGTATCTATCACGAACTTTATGAAAATGAAGAATTTCAAGATATAGAGATATTGTTCGAAGGAGCGCAGGGGTTTGGGTTAGATCCTGATTGGGGTGACTATCCCTATGTAACTTCCAGTCACTGTACTGTTGGTTCAGCTTTATTGAATGGGGTACCTCCAAAAGCTATTCGAGATGTTTGGGGTGTTGCAAAAATTTATGAAACTTATGTCGGAGCTAAAGATTTTGAAGGACCAGACGAGGTTTTTGAATTAATTAGAGAACTGGGTGAAGAATATGGTGCAACAACTGGTAGACCTAGACAAATTAATTGGCTTGACTTTGATATGTTAAAAATGGCTAGTAGAATAAACGGAGTTAACAGACTGGTTTTTAACAAGATGGATATCTTAGAAAAAATTAATGAATGGTGCTTATATGATGGGCCCAATTTATACCAATTTAAAACTAGAGATGATATAGAGATGTGGTTAACGAGTAAACTTCATTTAGAAGTTTCAAAAGATGTTGAGGTTATGTTTTCTGGGGATAAAGAATTTATCTAATCTATTTAAATTATGATTGATAAAACAATACATGTAACAAGTGACTACACCATAACTACCTTTTCAAATATCATTCAAAATGGTTTAAGAAAAATAAAAAAAGTTCCCCCTGCGGGACAGAAAATCATAACTTTTAATGGTGACCCTGGGCTTGGAAATTTTGGATCCTCTTATTCAACTGCCCTTAGAATAAACGATGGCACAACAACAGTAAATTATACAACAGAGGATCCGGGACTTGGGGACGATTCAGATAGCGCCAACCCCACAAAGTTAGCAGTTGGAGGAACTCGCACGGATGATAATCTTGCTGCTGAGCTAGCCAGTAAGATCAACTCTTCAGCTTTAAATATTAGTGCGACCGCAAACGCCAACACTGTTACTTTAACACCCTCTTCTGGGCATAGTGTCACAATTACAGAAGACCCTGCAAATAGTAATAGTGGAAACTTCGGCGGGAGCGAGGGATATACTACAATTTCAGAATCTTCGACAGTTACCGAGATTGAAGCATCGCCTTTTAGGTTTTCAACAAATGGCGTTTACAATATTCGGGGTCAAAGTGTATCTAACCATTATAAAACTTTTATCGGAGAACATAAAAGCTAAAACTAATTATCATTAGGAGTTTATCTCAATGATAGAAGAACTAAAACCACTTTTGGGCCGACTTACATCTTTTGCGAAGGATAGGTTAAAGTTTGAACACCCACCAAGACTATTTTTAAGAAAAGATCTAGAAAATAGTAGATCTATACTGGGCAAGACTGCTCATTATGATCCAGCTGAAAAATCAATCACTTTATTTGTTGTTGGTAGGCACCCAAAAGATATATTAAGATCATTTTGTCATGAACTTGTGCACCATTGTCAGAACGAGAGAGGCGATCTCGCTTTTGATAAGATGAAAACAATGAATAAAAATTATGCACAAGAAAATCCACATATGCGCAAAATGGAAGAAGAAGCCTATTTACAAGGTAATATGTGCTTTCGAGATTGGGAAGACAGTCTAGAAAATAAAATGCAGTTTAGAATGATGCAAGCAGAACAAAAATTTTTAAAGGAGAACAAAAACATGTCTGTAAAAATAAGCAAAAAAGAACTAAAAGGTTTAATTGAAAAACTTTTGGGAGAAAGAGTAGAAAAAGACTCTAAAGAAATTAATGAAGTTGAAGAAGAACTTGAAGAAGGCGGCTGCGTCGGCGGTAAAGCATCGCCTGGCAAAAAGAAAGACAAGTATATGATGGATGAATCAGATACAGAAGAAATCAATGAAACAGAGGAAGATATCGACGAAGCAGTAGATCAAAATAAAGATGGCAAGAATGATTTCGATGATGTTAAGGTTGCAAGAATGATAGCATCTGGTATGAGTAGAGAAGAAGCTCTTGAAGCGGTTGGAGAATCCAAGATCCATACGCCTGAGCAGGAAAATGCTTTATATGAAGAGCGGTTCACTCCAAGAAACAATAAACTATTTGAAAGATTAGTTAAAAAGTGGACTAAATAATTGTTATAATTGGAGATATCTATGAAAGACCAACTCTTACTAGAAGGTGCCGTTGCTGGGCACATGAATCATATATACGACAACGGCGAAATGACCTTCGGGGAGTTGAAGCAGCTACTCCAAGCTGCAGTTGATGGCAAACTACGCGGAACAGAAAAAACTGATGGTCAGAATGTTTTTCTCTCCTTTGATGTTCAGACTCAGAAAGCTAGAGCCATACGTAATAAGGGCCACATCAAGGCTGGTGGGCTCTCTGTTGAAGAGTTTGATGATTTCTTTTCTGCTCACCCTAATCAGGCTTTGAGATACAGTTTTGTTGAAGCGCTTCAAACATTTGAAGATGCTATAAAACAAATAGATAAAGACACTCAATTTAAAATATTTGGAAACAAAAAAGATAACATATATTTCAACACAGAAGTTATGAACCCTGGAGTACCTGATGGTGAAGAAGACGATCCAAGATCGGCAGGTACCCAAAATGTAATTCCATACGATAAAAAGACATTATTAATTCATGAAGTTGGACACTCCATGTTCGACCCAAATACAGCTTTAGCTTATGACGACCCAGAATCTATAAAAAGAGTAAACAATTGTTATTCTATATTAGAAAATTCTCTTGTAGGTAAATCTACCGAGGACCCAAGTGTCTTCTCTATAGAGACTCATCCACGTAGAGAGCTAAATCCGGCCGGGCAGAAGCGTGCTTCAAAGGTCTTAGCTCCTACTATAGAAGCTATAGACAATGTTGTTTCTGATTTTGGTTTAAACGATTCAAGTACAATACAAGATCTGGTTATGGTGCAAGTAAAACCAATTATTGATAATTTTGGGTTGACAGAAGATAGAAACAAAGCTTTTATTTTGCGGCTGATGGGTCTATGCAAAAGTTTAAAAGATCCCAATGTTTTAATTCCGTGTGGTACTAAAGATCCCAGGACGGGTGAGAGCTTGCATCATCCACCAATCAAAATAAAAGAATTAACCTCCGGAATACCACCAGAATTGGCGTCGGACATTAAAGAATATGATAAAAGTTTTAAATATCAAGAGTATACTGCAGCATTAAGCAATTCTTTGTATGAATTTACCAATGCGATATTACAAGATTTTGAGTCTTCTTTTATAGCTGACAACAAACAAGCTATAAAAGATCTACAAGATGAATTAAAACAATCAATTAAAAAAATACAAAACTCGGCAAATGAAGCTGCAAAAGCAGATCTTGAAAAACAGATGGCGAAATTACAAGATGTAAAAAATGTAAACACCCCATCTGAAGGTTTCGTTTTTGACTTTAATGGCACAACTTATAAATTCACAGGATGGTTCGCGCCAAGTAATCAAATATTGGGAACAGAAAGATATGGACGATTTGGCCCAATAGACGCTCCTAAGGCTGATGCAGAAGATGATTCAATACCAGAGAAGCCACTTAGAATAGGAATCGCCCCAGGGGCCTATAAACCACCCCATAAGGGACACCTCTATATGGTTAACAGACTGGCAGAAGGAGATGAGAAAAGCGGAAAGCCTCCTTGTGATAAAGTTATTGTTATAATCTCAAAACCTCAGTTAAGTGGAAGATTCTTGCCTCTATCTAAAAAGCCGGTAACTGCAGATCATGCAGAGCAGATATGGAGAGCCTACATTGATAGTTCACCAAACAAAGATAAAATTACTATTATACAGTCACCTGCTGCATCACCAGTACAAGCAACATATGATTTTGTAATGAAACAAGCAGACCCTACGGACAATAGTATCGCACCGCCCAATGCAACTGTTGTTTTTGGTTGTGGAGATAAAGAGGATGATGCTGCTCGAACTACTGGTTTTGCCTCAAAAGCTAGAGAAGATCTAACTATTGATACTCAAGTCTGCGAATTGGACGAAAAACATACTCCGGAGTATATGCAACTATTAAAAAACCATCCTACTGTCTTAGAACTTATGCCTTCTAATAAGAAAGGCTCTGTCAGTGTTGAAGATCTTCACGCCTCAGATATGAGGTATATAATTGATGTAGCAACCAAAGATCCCATAGGACTTTCTATGTTACAGGACTTTGTCCCAGAGGCAGTTGACGCATTAGCGGTAATGGGTATAATAGGACTCAATCCGGCAGATCAACGAGATGATGAAGCAGATCAAGTGGATGAACCCGAACTTGAGGATCCCCTAGCGGAAATAATAAATCAAGAGGCCTCAGTGTTTTACGAGTCATTTAAATTTAAAGTTAAAAAAGCACCAAAAAGCAAAAAGTCTTCAGGAAAATTTCAAAGAACCATGAAGAAAAGGCTTTCAAAGGCACACAAAACCTATTTAGATACAGGTAGAAAAGATCTAACAAAATATAGTGGAAGTTACACTAATAATAGAACTAAGAACAAATCTAATGCATTCTTAGCAGAAAAAGAAATAAAAGAATTATCTGGTGTAGCAATTGGCCCAGGCATTGAAACAGGGGCTGTAAAGAAGAGAACTAAGAAAAGGAAGAAATCAACTATGCTTAACCAAGAAAGAAGATTAAGAATAAAAATCAGAGAAGGTTTAAAGAAATTTTTTGCAAACAAATCAAGAGAGCATGAATCTGTGGTTGCAAGTGTCTTGCAAGAGCACCAATTAAGACTTCACCTTAGGGGTATTATTTTTGAACAGTCAGTACTCTTAGAACAAGAGGATCCCACTACAGATATACATGACAGCACAGGAATAAACACCCTTAAGGAATTATTAAAAAACACAAGTGTATTATCTACTGTTAGAGATGTATATATGGGCATCACTACTGAACCAGAACAAAGGAAATCTTTTAGGGCACATATTGTACAATGGATAAAAGACACTTTAGCTCCAATTAATCTTAATGATACTGAAAACCTAGATCAAGCAGATCCTGCCGCAATAGCAGAAGATATGGGAATCGATATACTTGGAGTAGAGACTAACCCTGACGATTTAGATAAATTTATTCCTGCATCAGATGGATCCGAAAAGAAGAAGAAAAAGAAAGACGATGATGATGACGATTTGACTGTTTTGGCCGGAGAAGATACTACCGGTAGAAATAAAGCTAAAAGAATATATGGAAATATAGAAACTTCTATTGTTGATTATTATGGAGAACTTGACAACCCCAAAGATCAAGAAATGTTTTATGACTACTTAATTGCAAATATGAAGTTGTATTTTGATAAGTGGGAAAATATGATGAGTTCAAAATTACAAGAACCTGAAAGTGAAGAATACGACCAGGCAAAATCATCCTCTCAAGACGATTTTTCTACTGTTGCATAAAAATACTTGAATTTTCTAAAATCGTATGTTACCCTTGGTAGGATGGTTGGCAAAACAGCGATAAAAGATAACTACTTCAAAAAAAGTAAAGTACATTCTTCAAATAAAAATTACAACTTAAAAAATAAATTATTAAAAGAAAATAAAATAGATAATGAATTTTTAGAAAAGTTAAAATTTCTACAACTAGAAGAATTAATAACATTAAAATTATTAGTATCCACTTCACTACTAAAAGGAAAATTATTCAATTTTCCTTTCTTAAAATATTCAACTGATATTTGCAAAGAAGCTGTTTTGCGATTTGCACTATCTCAAGCCAACTCTAAGAGAGAAGCATCTCTTATCTTAGGAATTAAAAAAGCAGACTTAATTCATTACATAAAATCATATGATTTAGAAAAAGAATTTAAATAAAAATAAGAACACTAATTAGTGAAAGGGGGTGATTATTATGAGCGACAAGAAAAATCAGTGTTGTCCATGTTGTGCTTGCACAGAAGATTGTTGTAAGTAATCATTGACTTATGACGGGGCCCCATTCGGCCCCGTCATATTTAAAAAATACAAATTATAAAGGATTTAAAACAATGCCAAAATTTTATAGACAAAACAAAAAGAGAATAGACCCTCGTTATTTTTTGAACGAGACAATAAACAGAGACGAAGAAGGTTTAACTTCTGAAGAGTATGACGCGCTTAATGCAGCACTTCATCGAATTGAAATGACACACACACTTAGTGACTCAGATAGGGATGCAATAATGGCTGTTGGAGACCGGATTACTAAATCAGAAGGTGGCAGATCCGCACAACTGGTTTCATCAGACGTTCAGGAGTTAACTCCTGAACAATTAAGTTCTCTATATCAAGCGCTTGAGTCTGGTGGGGGTGATGCTTTGAAGTCGGCAGTTGTAAGTATTCACTCCTCCTTAGGGCCGGACACTGATGGCGACGGTACGAGTGATGCAGAAGAGTTAATGAAAATAGCACAGGGAATGAAAAATAAGAATTATGGACTCGCATCATCGGTTATGCAGGATGATGACAATATTCCTGTTTCGAAAAAGATTCCAAGTGGATTGTCTTAGGGGTGACCAGGTTTCGACAGGGTAAGGATAATGATATGAAATTAATAATAGAAAATTGGAGAAAATATTTGCTCAAAGAGTTTGACCCTTCGCCAATTATAACAGCCACTCCAAGAATGAGTGATCCCGGCTACCAAGAACCTTCATCAGAGGATGTCGAAGCTTTTCTTTCTGGCCTCGGTACAGCATTAGAAGTGGCTGATGCAGTTATGGTTGTTGCAGCTGTAGCTTCGGGTGCAGGCATTGGAGCTGTATTAGGTAGGGAAGCACTTAAGCAAGCTGGAAAACAAGGCTTGAAAAAAACGGCAAAAGATGGTATAAAGAAACATGGTAAAACTGCCTACGAAAAGAAACTAAAACAACAAATAAAGAATAAAAAGCAGGCGGAACTAAAAAAGAAGAAAGAAATTAAGTTTCGTGACCCTAAAACAAATGTCAAGCCAAAAGATGTAAAACAAAAAGAGTTGTTTGATGCGCAAAACAAGCGCATCCGTGGTGAGAAATTAAGTGCTCGCGAGCAAGATATTTTAGATATACTAGATTGGCAGCCAAGACAATTAAGTCACTTGGAGCAGGGTGTTCATCTCGGTGCAGAAGTCGGCATAAAATCAGTTGACTGGCATATTCGAAATAATCCACTTTTTAAAGGATTGTACGGTAGAGAAGCAGAAGATGCTGCACGAGACTGGATTAAAGACCAAATTAAATTAAGAAAAGAGTTTATAGAATTTTTTCAATGATAGAAATAAGAGAGCCAAAAAAAGCAAAACCACCTAGGCCAATTAAACCAGTTAGTGAATAATTAATGTGGGGGGTGACCAGGTTTCGACA
>MDTG01053144.1_pt1 | contig 27439 bp, 28 predicted proteins | sample 811421 | NCBI WGS metagenome assembly MDTG01 (sample SAMN05326645, study PRJNA326480) | marine metagenome | isolation source: seawater | place: Pacific Ocean: South East | collected 2011
ATGGGAGTTTTCGTTAATTTGTAGAATTCGTTAATTAACTCATAGAATATTTCGTTATTATTTTTATTAACTGTCTGAACTCTAGCACTATAATCTACATGAGTGACTCCTGGTATAGTAGACCTTTTATCATTTATAGAAGAAAGTTTTTGCTTTCCCGCCTTTTGCTTGACTAATCTACTTTTTTTAACTTGTGAAACTATCAACATATAGGGACTAGAATCATCCAGAACGAACCAGTCATTACAATATCTTTCAAGAACAGATGGTGCAAAAGGTCTAAAACTCTCTCTATATTTAATTTTAAGATTTAATTCCCTTTGAATTTCATTATTTCTGGGATCTGCAAGAATTGACCTGGCACCAAGTGCTCTTGGACCAAACTCCATTCTTCCTTGAAACCAACCAACTGCATTTCCTTTAGAGATTTTTGCAGCAATAAATTTTATCATATCTTTTTTATGATACTTTTTATAAACCGCTCCAACTTTATCCAATGATTTTTTTATTTGTTCAGTATTAAACTTGGGTCCCAATAAAGCTCCTTTCATACTGTCTTGAGAGCTAACTATTCTTTTTTTTTTAAAGTGTATATGCCATAATGCAAGTGCTGAACCCAGAGAGGCACCAGCATCGCCAGACGCCGGCTGAATCCAAATATTCTTAAAAATATTTTTTTTACGTATTAGCCCATTTACTACACAATTCAAGGCAACACCTCCGGAAAGGCATAAATTTTCGTTTTTATAAAGTAGTCTTAAATTTTTTAAAATTGAAAGCATAATTTCTTCCGTAATTTTTTGTATCGATGAAGCAATATCCATATGAAACTTTTCTATTTTAGATTCTGGTTTTCTTGGTTTTTTTCCAAATAATTTGTCAAATCTTTTATTAGTCATAGTGAAACCGGTTGCATAATCAAAAAAATTCTGATTAAGGCGGAAAGAACCGTCTTGTTTAATATCTACTAATTTTTCTCTTATCAAATCATAATAGATAGGTTTTCCATAAGGAGCCAGACCCATTAATTTATATTCACCACTGTTTACTTTAAATCCAATGTAATATGTAAAAGCTGAATATAAAAGACCTAATGAATTTGGAAAGTTTATCTCTTTTTCTATTTCAATTTCATTATTTATACCCTGAGCAACAGTAGTTGTAGCCCATTCACCAACACCATCAGCTGTTAAAATTAAGGCCGAATTAAACGGCGATGGAAAGAAAGCACTTGCAGCGTGACTTAGATGGTGTTCAGAAAAAAATAATCTATTTTTATTAAAATTTTTATCAAATAATTTTAGTTGATTAATAATTTCTTTTTTCATAAAGAGTTTCTCTTTTAACCAAATAGGCATTGAAAATAAGAATTGCTTTAATCCTTTGGGAGCAAAACAAAGGTAAGTTTCTATTAATCGCTCAAATTTTAAAAAAGGCTTTTCAAAAAAAACAATATAATCAATATCTTTAAGTTTTAAGTTTTTAAATTTCAATAAATCCTTCATTGCATTTACTGGAAAAGATGCATCGTGTTTTTTTCTTGAAAACCTCTCCTCTTGTGATGCATATATAATTTTTCCATTCTCAATCAATGCAACAGCACTGTCATGAAAATATGCTGAAATACCAATAATTCTTATTTTTTTCATTTTTAAAACATTAATAGCTAATAATACTAAGATTAAAATTGTTACTAAAATTGATCTCTAAAGTTAACATCTTTTCTTTTATTAATTTCCCAGTATGTACCTTTCTTTAAGGACTTTTTTTTTTTTAATAAATCAATATTTAACAATCTTATAATGAGGTTGATTGGAATTATTGTGATAAGATAAACTAATGAGAGTATTATTGGTGAAAAAAAAATTCCCAAATAAACTCCCAGTCTCTCCCAATAAAACGCAAAAAACTTTAAAGATATTGGTTTTGTAAATGACAACAAGATTAAAATTGATGATAAACTAAGAAATATTAAAAAAAAATATTTTGAATTAAAAAAATAATAAATACTAAGAACAAAAGATACAAATGAGAATGTAAATCCAAAACTTTTACATTTATTTTTTGAAAAATTTTCGTAATCCTTCATTTATCTTTACTTCAAAGATCCATCTAGTATATATTTTAGAATTCTCACAACTTGAGTCTGGTCGCAGGCAACTGCAGATGCAAATGCATCTACTTCTTTTAAGGCATGTTGGTTCTTTTCATCATGAATTACTATTATAGATTTATTTAAAGCGGAAGCATAACCTGCATCAAAAGCAGCGTTCCATTGTTTATATTGGTCTCCAAATTTAACGATGACTAAATCGCTTTCTTTTATTGATTTCTTGGTCTTAATAGAATTGATTCTGGCGCCTTTGTTATCTTTCCAGAATGACTTGTCTTCGTTTCCCAAAATTTCAACACCACAGTTATCTGACGCTTCATGATTGGTGACAGGAGTTGAGAATTTAATATCTAAGTCCTCTTTTTTGCACAGATCTATAATTTCATCTCGCCAATTTGTATGAATTTCACCTGAGAGGTATACATTAATCATCTTCGATCCTTTCAACTTTTTCAAAATTAATTCTGACAATTATCCAATCTTAAACTATTATATATAAAATATTAACACCAATAAAAAAATTCCTAAATAATTCAAGCCTTTATTATGTTTCTAAATTATAGAAATTTGAAAAGTTAAAGTGATATATTAATGGAAAATTGTCCTTTTATTTTTTTTAAAAATATTCATATATTATATATAAAAATCTTTATGAGAAGATATATGATATTTAAATTTTTTATTATCTTTGTATTCACTGTTTCTATTTCAATCGAATCTTTCGCGGAGAAAAACTTTGAAACCCTTGGGCATATTAACAATAATGTAGGAACACAGTGCGATAATGCATTAGAGTGGTACGATGATAACCCCCAGTTAAGGGGAGAATTTTCTCGTGTCTTAAGTTATTGTAAAAAATATGCGATAGACCCCAGTTCAGAAGTTTTCAAAATCAACCCAATTCTTTCGGATTTTGGTAGTATCAACGGAGTCAATACACGTCCTAGAGATCAAGTTCATCAAGGTATAGACATAATAGGTCCAAAAGAGCAGCCAGTAATTTCAATTGCTGATGGTAAAATTTTAGAAACCACGGTTGAAGACTGTTGGGGTTCTACAGTCGTTGTAGATCATGGAAAATCTTTTGATGGAAAAAATCTCATTGTTATTTACGGACATGTTGGAGAATTTTTAGTTAAAGAAAATCAAGTTGTAAAAAGAGGGGATCTTATAGCAAGACTTCCTGATAAAGTTAAGTATAGGTGTATGGCGAGAGTAAGACACTTACACCTTCAGATTGGACAGCGATATTGCAAAAAGGAAGAAAAGGACAATTGGGGTTGTAAATACTTCATAAAAGACTACTATCGTTCTCTAAATCCTCACAATTATTGGGCTGATGGACCAAATAAAGTTACATGTTTTGATAAAGCTAGAAACTACAAAGATGGTACTATTACATATCCATTTCCTTGTTCTAAAAAAAACTGACGTAATTAACCAATTTTAAATAACGGATAATTTGAAAGAGAGGAAAATGATCTTTTTCAAATTAATAATACCCGGTTAAATCTGCTTTAATCAATTAAAAATATTTATACTTTATTATAATAAGAATTATGTTACTTTATAACATTAAATTATGTTAAAAGTTTTATCTTCCTATTTTCTTCTATTAAGTTGCTCGATTCACTTTTTTTGCTGTGGAATCCCTTTTTTCTTTAGTATATTTTCATTAACTAGTTCTTTCGGAGTTTCATCATTATTTTTTATTAATGAAATATGGTCTGAAGCATATGAAACGCCTTTGTATCTTCTGACAACCTTTATTTTTTTTATATTCATAATTTCTGAAATAATTAGTAGACAGTTCAACTGTGTTGAGGATGGATGCTGTCCAAAGCAAATTTGCGATAAAAAACAGAATTTAACAAAAATCAATCTCAAGATTTCTATCCTTTTTTATTCAATCAACACATTTGTATTTCTTATAGAAAAATACTAGGTAATTTACATTTCTTAAAAATACAACTGTAAGCTTATAACCCACTCAATTTTTTTTTAATTGATACTTTATAAGTTTATATATTATAATAAGAGCATTAATAGGGGTGGTTAACGATGTCTGAACAAAAAAATATTTTAGAAACCTGTTGCAAGAATACTTGTTGTGCAGACGGATGTTGCAGTGATGGTTGCGAAACTGGTGAATGCAGTAGCACTTGTTGCAGTGATGGTTGTTGCAGTAATTCAGATAACTGCTGCTCAAAAGTGTGATTTTTTTTTTAAATAATCCGCACTAAATAGCTAAAGATTTGAATGACAACTTATTAAACTTAACTTTCTTGGTTAACACACTCAGCGCTACAAATTACTCCACAGTTACTGATTTAGCAAGGTTCCTAGGCTGGTCAACATCTGTTTTTTTTAAGACGGCCACGTAATAAGCTAACAACTGAACTGGAATACTAAAAACTATGGGTTGTATGAATTCTGATACACTATTTATGATTATTTTTTTTAACGTATCATTTTCAATCTCTTTAGCACCTCTGTTATCAGTTATCAATATTACTTTCCCTCCTCTTGCAAGTATCTCCTCCATATTGGAAATATTTTTTTCAAATAATGAGTCTTTGGGTGCTAATATAACAACTGGAACTTTTTCATCAACTAACGCAATAGGTCCGTGCTTCATTTCACCAGATGCATATCCCTCTGCATGAATATACGAAATCTCTTTCAATTTGAGCGCCCCTTCTAGAGCAATTGGGAATAAAGAACCCCTTCCAAGAAAAAGAACACTTTTTGCCTTGACCACATCTTTACTGATTTTTTTAATTTGATTAAGGCCATCAAAAACTGATGACATATTAGAAGGGACCTCAAGTAAACTCGCTGTAAGTTTTTTTTCAAGTTGGTCGGAAATTTTTTTTCTTGTTCTACCAGCAACTAAGCATAGACAAGCTAAAACACTAAGTTGAGCAGTAAAAGCTTTTGTTGATGCAACACCTATTTCTGGACCAGCAGCTAAAGTAATAAAGAAATTGGATTCTCTTGCAATACTGCTCTCTGAATTGTTTACTATGGAAAAAATAATACTTTTGTTATTTTTAGCATATTTCAATGCTGCAAGAGTGTCGGCTGTTTCTCCAGATTGTGAAATAAAAATTGACAGTGTTTTCTTTGATTTTACATAGGCTTTATATCTGAATTCTGAAGCCAAATAAGCATTAGTACTAATATTCAAATATTTTTCAAACCAATATGTAGCTACTTGACAAGCATAAAAAGAAGTTCCACATGCTATCAAATCTATTCTTTCTAGGCTTTTCCAGTTAATATTAAAATCATTGATATTTATTTTTTTTTTTATTGGATCTAAAAATCTTGACAATGAATCACCAATTATGAGCGGTTGTTCAAAAATTTCTTTTTGCATGTAGTGTTTGAAATTACCTTTTTCAAAATTTGAACTTGTAAAAGATGATAAAGATATTTTTCTATTTACTTTGCTGAAGTTTTTATCAAAAATCTCAATTTTTTTTTTTTCTATTAACACACTATCACCCTCTTCCATAAAAATTATTTTTTGGGTAAATGGAGCTAAGGCTAAAGAGTCTGATCCCAGAAAAGTTGAATCTTCAGAAAGTCCAATCGCCAAGGGACTACCTCTTCTAGAACCAGCTAGTAAGTTGATATTTTTAAATAGAATAGCAACTGCAAAAGCACCTTCAAGATACCTGAGTGTTTTTTTAATTGCTAATTTTGGACTATTTTTTCTTAGCTCATAACTTAAGAGATGAGCAATGACCTCACTATCAGTTTGTGACTGAAATAAAAAACCTTTTTTTTGTAACATTTTCTTTAAATAACTATAATTTTCAATTATGCCATTATGGACGATTGACACACTCTCCGATGAGTGTGGGTGAGCATTATTAGTTGAAGGCACACCGTGTGTTGCCCATCTTGTGTGACCTATTCCAATACAACCATTAAATTTTTGACCTTTAATTTTCTTAAAAAGGTTGCCTAATTTCCCTTTAGCCCTAATAGTTTTGATTATGTCATTGTTATCCAGAATTGAAATACCTGAAGAATCATAGCCCCTATATTCCAGCTTAGAAAGGCCTTTCAGTATATCATCAATGACTGGTTTATTAGAAAAAGCACCAAATATTCCACACATTATTTTTTCTTATTTTTTTTTATTAATTCAGATTTTCTATAAACAACTGTTTCATTAGGCACATCTTTGTTTACAACTGTTCCTGCTCCAATTAATGAACCTTTTTTTATTTTTAGTGGTGCAACCAAAGAACTATTAGACCCTATGAAACAGTCTTCTCCGATCATTGTTTTGTTTTTTTTTATTCCATCATAATTACAAGTGATTGCCCCTGCTCCAATGTTACAATTATTTTTAATTATTGAGTCACCAATATATGAAAGATGCGCTATCTTAACATCTTTTCCTATTTTTGACTTTTTTAATTCAACAAAATTACCTACTTTTGAATCTTCTTCTATTTCAACACCATCTCTAATTCTTGCGAAAGGACCAATGGTTACATTTTCGTTTACTTTGACATTATCAAGATAACTGAAACTTCTTAAAATCACACCATTTTTAATAGTTACTGATTTTCCAAAATACACATTCGGTTGAATATTAACATTAGTCCCAATTTTAGTATCAAAACTAAAATAAACTGTATCTGGGTCTTGCATAAAAACACCTTTCTCAAGAAAGAAATTTCTTTTTCTTATTTGAAATTCTCTATTGACCATGGTCAAATCTTTCATACTATTTACTCCTAAAGTTTCTTGAAATACACACAAAAAGTGATCAACTGAAAAATTCTTCTGTGAAAATAATTTTACCAGGTCAGTTAAATAGAATTCATTTTTATTATTACGGTTTTCGACTAATTTAATATTTTCACGTAATTTTTTTGAATTAATTATCATTATTCCAGAATTACAAATATCTGATTCACTTTGTACATCTTCATTATCAACCTGCTCAACTATTGACACTAATTTATTTCCTATAAATTTTAATTTTCCATAAGAATTTTTTTTTTGTTTCGGAATCATTGAGATAACACATAAATCTAGTTTCTTTGATTCAAAACTTCTCAATGATTTTTGAAGTGTGCTTCTTGAGATCAATGGAGTATCTCCGTAGAGAACGATAGTATTTTTTGGATCACTCTGATTTTCTCTTAATGCACATTTGACTGCATCTGCAGTGCCATTCTGTTTTTCTTGCAATGTAAAAACTATATTTGGGTATTTCTTTTTTATTTCCTCTCTAAATGCGAGTAAAGATCTAGAGATTACTAAATTTATATTAGAATTTTTTAGTGAGGTTGCAGTATCAAGAACATGAAATAACATTGGATAGTTTCCGACTTCGTGCAAAACTTTAGGCCTTGATGAAAGCATTCTAGAACCCTTTCCGGCTGCTAAGACAATTATAGATAAAGACATTTAACTAAACTTGATATAAAAATTAAAATAATATTATATCATTTTTCCAACAGTGGAATATTTTTTTTATGAATAAACTTATAAAATGTCTCATTATAGATTTAGATGGAACACTATTGCATAGTGGTCCTGACCTAATTGATTCACTTAATTTTACGTTGAAGCGTCATAATCTTAACATTATTTCAGATAACGTTATTGGCTCTCTTGTAGGAGGTGGGGCAAGAGCTATGATAGAAAAAGCTTTTATTTACCTAAGAAAGAATTCAAAAGATTATAACATTGAATTAATGATAAATGATTTTATTGAATTCTACTATGATAACTGTAGTAATAAATCTATAATTTATCCAACTGTTATAAAATCTTTAAGAATTCTAAAACAAAAATTTAAAATCTGCATTTGCACTAACAAAAGGCAAAATCTTACAGAAAAAATAATCAATGAATTTGGTATTGAAAAGTATTTTGATTTTGTTTTAGGTTCTAGTGAAAATTTAAAACTTAAACCTGATACTGAAATGCTAAACCATATATTAGAGAAATTAACTTTTGATCCGAGTCAGTGTTTGATGGTAGGTGATAGTAGTAATGATATTATTCCCGCGAACAAATTAGGTATGAAATCTATTTTCGTTGAATATGGGTATGGTCAGCTTACTTTAAACTCAATACCTAACTATAAAATTGATAAATTTATAAAAATAACTCAGATATTAAAAGTTAAATTTTAATTCTCTCTGTAAAAAATAAATTTATCTCGTTTAATCCTTTATATATAGTCATTACAGCAACAATTAAAGCGCATATTGCTATAATATATAAATACTTATGGAATCTTGAATCCATTATTTATTTACCCAAAATCATTCATTAATTATTTTAAATAATCTTCCAATATTACAACAAGTAAATCAATGAGGACTTTAAGTTTTTTTTTTTTTTACATATATTATTATTATGAAATTTAATCTTTTGAATGAAAGCTCGTATTCAATTACAAAAGCAATTTCTTACTTGCAGAGTAATAAGCTAGTTGGTCTTAAAACAGAAACCGTTTATGGGGTAGCCTGTGATCCAAGTAATATTTATTCAATAAAAAAACTTTATGAACTTAAAAACAGGCCTTTATACAATCCCTTGATTATCCACGTGAATGATCTCAAGCTAGCAAAAAAAATATCTTGGATTAGCAAAGACTCCGAAGTGATTATTAACAAATTTTGGCCTGGACCTCTAACGTTAATACTAAAAAAGAAAAAAACTAATTTAATACATGATTTTGCAACGTCAGGACTTGATTCAATAGCAATTAGAATGCCCAGGTCAACGGTCATGCAAAAAATTATATCTGGTTTAAAAAAACCAATCGCTGCACCTAGTGCAAACCAGAGTGGTTATATATCTGCAACTGACGCAAATCATGTAATTGATTCATTCGGAAATAAAATTGATTTAGTAATAAATTCTGGCAGAGCAGATTATGGATTGGAATCAACTATTATTGATATGACATCACAGCCATACCAAATAAAGAGATTGGGTATTGTAGATAAAGAAATAATTTCAAAAAAAACTGGGATTGAAGTTTACTTTGATAAGTCAAACAATTTAAAAAATGTAAAACCCAACTCACCTGGCCAATTTAATAAACACTATGCACCAGTTACCCCTCTCAAAGTCAATACAAAGGAACCAAATATTGATGATGCTTTTTTGAATTTTGGAAAAAATATTATTACTAAACACCATCCAACATTGAACCTTTCAAAAAGTTCAAATTTAAATGAAGCCGCATACAATTTATTCGATTTCCTCAGAAGACTTGATAAATTAAAAAAAAAAAGAATCGTTGTTGCTCCTATCCCTAATATTGGTATAGGTGAAACAATTAACGAGAGATTAGCAAGAGCATCTTTTTAAATGAAAAAAAATATATCTGCATTAATTAAAATTCTTGATCCAAGCGAATTTTCGATTGACCCTGAAAAACTAAAAAAATATAACATGGATTGGAGAGGAGTTTATGTTGGTAAATCAAATTTAGTAGTTTTTCCAACATCCGTAAAGAAACTTTCAAAAATAATGAGTTTATGTCAAAAAAGAAATGTTGCCATTGTACCACAAGGTGGAAATACTGGACTGGTGGGGGGAGCAGTGCCAAGAAAAGGCAAAAGTGATATTATTCTTTGTCTATCTAAATTAAATAAAATTAGAGATTTAGATTTAATTGGCAACTCTATTACTGTTGAAGGAGGCTGTATTTTAGATGATATTAAAAATAAATTATTAGAATATGATTTAGAATTTCCTTTATCAATGGGATCACGAGGCAATTGTCAAATTGGAGGTAATATATCAACCAATGCTGGTGGAGTGAATGTAATTAAATATGGAACGATAAGACAAAATGTTCTTGGAATTGAAGCAGTTTTACCGGATGGTACAGTTTTTAGCTCTTTGAAAAATGTAAAGAAAAATAACACCGGGCTTGATATTAAACAACTTCTTATTGGGACAGAGGGAATTTTCGGTATAATTACAGCTGCTACAATTAAAACCTATCCTCGGCCAAAAGAAAAAGTTGTAATATGGTCTTCGTTTAAAAATTTTAATGATGTACTAAATTCTTATATTTATATTACAAAGATTTTTAATGATTCAGTTACAAGTTTCGAATTTATGAATAAGGAATCAATTGAAATATTAGAAAAAAATGAAGTAAAAATTAAAAATTTAAACAAAAATGAATGTTATTGCTTAATTGAAATTTCAAATTTCCAAACTATTAAAAATTTTTATGAATTTGTTAGCTCAAAAATTGACATAAACACTTTAAATACTGATGACGTGATTATTTCAAAATCAGAGCAAGAAAATAAAACCTTTTGGAATTACAGAGAATCCATTCCATTGGCCGAAAAAAAAGAAAATTTTATTATTCCACACGATATTTCAATACCATTAAAAAATATTAGTGAATTCGTTTCTTCAACAACAAAAATGATCAAAAAATATAAAAAGGATAGCAGTATTATTAATTTTGGTCATTTAGGCGATAATAATCTTCATTTTAATATTCAGATAAATAAGTATGATAAAAGACAAAAAAAACAAATATGTAAATCCATTAATAGGATTGTTTTCGATAATGTTAAAAGATTTGCAGGCGCAATAAGTGCGGAACATGGCATTGGTCAATTAAGAAGGAAAGAGTTGAGAATTCAGAAAGACTCTTCCGAGATAAATATAATGAAAAAAATTAAAAAAGTGCTTGATCCAAAAAATATTTTAAATCAAGGTAAAGTAATCTAATCCAGGAATCCGTCATACACTCTATTGGCTTGTTTACAATTTTCTAAAATGTTAGTTTTTACACCAAAAATACCTTTTAAGTACAAAAGGAACCAAGACGAAAAATATCCATCATTCTTAAATCTTTTTGCAAATCTCCAAGCTCTAGCAGTAATTCTTCTTTGAGCGTACAATAAAGACTTTATTTCAAGTGCTGGGTTATCTTCTATAAATAATTCAAGAGCCTTTGAAACCCTAAAGATTTGGTTATTTTTTTTTTCGGATATTTGTCCAGGAACGCTAAATGGTAAGATTGCAATGGGATGATTTAATCTTATAAATTCTCCAAAAACAGAGAGCCTTAGGGTTAATGAATATTCTTGACTAAATTTAATTCTTTCATCACATCCACCAACTTGTTTACATAAATCAGCTCTAGCAAGAAATTGCGAAGGATTAAACATAGAATTTCTCATCGCTTTAAATAATGTATTAGAAATTATTGAATAGTCATCACGATTGAACTTTTCAGATAAATCTACATTTTTTAAACTTTCTACTTTTCTCTGTAGACCATAAGCAAGAACAATATTTGGATTTTTCTCTAATAAGTTTATGAGTGTCATTGTGGTTTCACTGAGAATAACATCATCAGCATCAAGAAATTTTATATATTTCATTTTTGCTAAATTTATTCCCACATTTGTGGCATTGGCAGATCCCTTATTATCTTGCTTTAAAATTTTGCAACTTTTTAGACCTTTTGTCAGAGTTTTCAATTTGCTATAAGAGTCGTCGGTTGATCCGTCATCAATAAAAATAAACTCCTTTTCGAAATTACCTTTCTGCGATCTTAGAGATTGAATTATATATTCTAAAAAAGTTGACTTATTAAAAACTGGTATTACGAACGAAACTGAACTCATTCTAATTGAAACTCATCAAATCTTTTATCAAAGTCATATTTCCAAAAGCAGAGGCGTTCGTATTTTCAGAGCGCACTTGTTTTACTAAACCTACACCATTGCATAGAATCTCAATATTTTTAATTTCAACATTAATTGGACCCGTTCTGGTGTCACCAATAAAATCTGTTGAACCTAAGCCTGAAATCTCAATACAATCTTTGTAGAGTTTTCCTTTAAGCTTAAATTGTCTATATATTCTTGTAATCTTATAATTCATTTCAAATTGAGAACGTGGTTTTACATTAAGTAATGGTGGTTGAAACCCCTTAACTAAAAAAAGTTGTTCCTTTACCTTCCATTCCTTTTGATTAAAAGAAACATCTGGATATATTATCTTTTTGACCGGTTCCACTATTCCTTCCTCAAAAGCTAAAATAACAGATGTTCTTGTTATTTTTTTTTTATCAATTTCATATGTATAATAGCTTCCATCAGAATATAATTTGGAGACTTCAATTACATTTCCCTTTTTCTGTTCATTTAGGTTTGTCACCATAACTCTTTTTTTATAACTCTTACCTGTGTATGATGAATTAATTACAACCGAATACATCCATTTGATTCCAGACACTGATGGGAAGAATTCCTTACTATCAAAATCACATGAAGAGATAAATAATAAAGTAAAACAGATTATAAAATAATTTTTTCTCATAAAAGTGGTGCCCAGGGGAGGAATTGAACCACCGACACAGCGATTTTCAGTCGCTTGCTCTACCAACTGAGCTACCTGGGCATATTAAAATCAAAGCCTATCTTATATATTTTTAAATTTAAATTAAAATTTACAGATTGAACTCTGGACTTTTTAATATTTTATACAACTCTGGAATCGATATGCCAACTATATTTGTATAGCAACCTCTAATTTTCTTCACAAACCTTATGCCTAAACTTTGAATTGCATATCCTCCTGCTTTCCCAATACCATCATCCAATATTTCTTCAGTTAATTCTGAATTAGCAATTTTGTTGAAAAAAACCTCTGTCTTTACAAGTTTTTTATATATTCTTCCATTAGGTGATATAACACAAATTCCTCCATATACCATGTGTTTTCTTGATGATAAATTTTCAAGATGACTCCTAACTTCTTCTTTAGATTTGGGTTTTGAAAAAATTTTTTTTGCTCTATAAATTACTGTATCTGCCGAGATAATTATTGATCCGGTTTTTTTAAATTGTTTTCTTTTTTTTATTGATTCTGCTTTAAGGCAAGCAAGTTTTAAAACTGACCTTGAAACTGGAAAATTAAAGTTAAATGAAGATTCCTCAACACCATGTTTTAATACCTCTGGATTTATAATACCAAGATTTGATAAGATTTCTTTTCGTGCATTAGATTGTGAAGCTAATATTATTTTATTTTGTAACTGCAAACTTTATTTGTGTCTGAATGTGATTCTGCCTTTTGTTAAATCATATGGCGTCATTTCAACTGTAACTCTATCTCCTGCTAAAACTCTGATTCGAAATTTTCTCATTTTTCCGGCAGTGTGCGCAATAATTTCATGATCGTTATCAAGTAACACTCTAAACATCGCGTTAGGTAGCAGCTCTTTAACTGTACCATTAAATTCCATTAATTCGTCTTTTGCCATAAATTATTTATTTAGCCTGCATTCTATTGATAAAGCATGAGCTTGTAAACCTTCTTCGTAAGCAAGGTTTATAGCATCTCTTCCTATTTTTTTTATATTATTTTTATTACATTCAACAACCGATGATCTTTTAAAATAATCCAATAAGTTTAATCCTGAGGAAAATCTTGCAGTTCTATCGGTAGGTAAAACATGATTAGGGCCAGCAACATAGTCACCAATTGCTTCGGGGGTATATCTTCCAAGAAAAATTGCTCCTGCATTTTTTATTTTTTTTAAAAATTTTTTAGGCTGATCCACAGCAATCTCTAGGTGTTCAGGTGCAATTTTATTTACAAGATCTATCGATTTAAAAAGATTTTGACAGATAATTACAGCTCCAAAATTCTTCCAACTGGACTTAGCAATTTTTTTTCTTTCTAGTGTATCTAAATATTTTTCTATACTTATTATTACGCTATCTGCAAAACTATTATCGTCTGTAACTAATATTGCTTGTGCAAGTTCATCATGCTCGGCTTGTGATAACAAATCGATTGCAATATGATCGGGATTATTTTTAGAATCTGCAATCACAAGAATCTCTGATGGTCCGGCAATCATGTCAATACCTACTGTACCAAAGAATTGTTTTTTTGCTGAAGCAACATATGCATTACCTGGACCGAATATCTTATCTACTTTATCAATCTTATTAGTCCCAAGAGCTAAGGCGGCAATAGCTTGTGCACCTCCAATTTTATAGATTTCTGAAATTCCTAAAAATTTACAACATGCCAAGACCAATGAATTAATTTTACCATATGTTGCTGGGACTGTTACCACTATTCTTTCAACTCCAGCAACTACAGCTGGCACGGCATTCATAATTAGTGAAGATGGGTATCCAGCAGTTCCTCCCGGAACATAAAGACCTACTGATTGTATGGGATTCCATAAACCTCCTAATGTAATTCCCTCTTTATCTTTATACATAGAATTTGATGGCATCTGTTTTTGGTGATAAGATTTTACTCTAGCAATTGCTCTTTTAAGTGACTTTTTAGTTTTGTCTTTTACAGTTTTTACTGAAAGTTCTAGTTCTTTTTTTGTTACAACTAAATCGTTTATGACTTTAACATCTAAATTATCATATTTTTTTGTTAAATCAATTAATGCACTATCTGATCTCCGCTTAACATCATCAATTATTTTAGCCACCTTTTTATCGATTTTTTGATCATCTTGATTTCTCTTTTGTAATAGATTTTCAAAATCTTTTTTAAAGGAGGTATCAGTTGTATTTAAAATTTTAACCATTGCATACTTTTTTAAATTTTTCTATTACCACAGAAATATCATTATTCATAACTTTGTAGGAAATTTTATTTACAATTAATTTTGAAGTTATGTCTAACAAAACTTCAGATTCAGTTAAATTATTTTCTGATAAAGTCTTCCCACTTGAAACCAAGTCAACTATTGTTGAACATATACCAAGCTTTGGAGCCAATTCAATTGCCCCATTTAGTTTTACACATTCAGCTCTTATTCCTTTTTTTGCAAAAAAATTAACAGCTGTATTTTTATATTTAGTTGCAATGGTTATATGCCCCCTATTGGGGAAATTCTTATCCATTGAAGTGTTTTTCTTAGCTACTGATAATCTACACTTTCCAATACCTAAATCTAAAACTTTAAGAATCTCATTATAACTAAATTCATTTAAAACATCGTCTCCTGCGATTCCAATTTGTGCTGCTCCAAGTGCTACAAAAGTAGCAACATCAAATGATCTAACTCTAATGATAAATAAACCTTGGTTATTTGTTTTAAACATTAATTTTCTAGAATCTTTTTCAAAAAAATCTGATTCAGGCAATATGTTTATTTTCTTCATCAATGGGATTAATTCATTTAAGATTCTTCCTTTGGGTACAGCAAGTATAATTTTTTTCATTTTTTAATTCTTTTTATTTTAGCTCCACATTTCTCTAATTTTTTTTCAATTTCTTCATAACCTCTATCTAAATGATAAACTCTATTTATTGTTGTTTTACCATTAGCCATAAGTCCTGCAATGATTAAGGATGATGAAGCTCTTAAATCTGTAGCCATTACCTCAGCTCCTCTAAGATTATTGGTTTTACATACTGTAACAGTTGATCCATTTTGTTTCAAATTAGCTCCCATTCTAATGAGTTCACTTATGTGCATAAACCTATTTTCAAAAATATTTTCTTGAATCTCAGATTCTCCGCTTGTTTTTAAAAGTGAAGAAGTTAATTGAGCCTGCAAATCAGTTGGAAATCCTGGGTATTCTTTAGTTTTAACTTTAAGAATGACTTTAGTTTCTTGATTTTTTTTTACTAAAAGGCTCTTTCCTCCATCTTTTATAATTAAACTTAATGATGTTAGAGGTTTGAATATATTTTGTAAATGCTTACAAATTGATCTGTTTAAATTTAAAAGTTTGATTTGACCAGAACAACCAAATACACAGAGTATAAAAGTTCCTGATTCAATTCTATCTGGCATTATTGTAAAATCACACCCATTCAATTTTTTTTTTCCAGCTATTCTTATTACTTTAGTACCATGACCTTCAATATCTGCGCCCATTTTAATAAGCAGCTTTGCCAAATCAACTACTTCAGGCTCTCTTGCTGAGTTTTTAATAATTGTATCTCCTTCAGCCAATGTTGCAGCCATCATTAGATTTTCAGTGGCTCCAACTGAAATTCTTTTAAGTTTTATGACAGATCCTTTTAACCTGCCATTGCAGTTGCCAGATATATACCCGCTGTTAATTTTGAACTTAACACCCATTTTTTTAAATCCATCTAAATGCAAATCTACTGGACGTGTACCTATTGCACATCCACCAGGTAATGATACTGAAGCATCACCATACCTTGCTAACAATGGTCCTAAAATTAAAAATGAAGCTCGCATCCTTCTAACCAACTCATATGATGCGCATAAAGAAAGTGGTATATTTGACTTAAAATTAATTTTATTATTTTTTTTGCTCACTGAGACATTTAATGATTCAAGTAGTTTTAACATGGAATTTATATCAGTGAGATTGGGAATATTAGATATTGATAAAAGCTCATCTGTAAGCAAGGAGGCTGCCATAATTGGGAGCGCTGAATTTTTAGCACCGCTAATTTTGACTTCACCATTCAAAGGATTGCCCCCTATTATTTGAATTCTGTCCATTATTATAACTTTGGTAAAGTCACTCCCTCTTGAAACATATACTTGCCTTTTCTGTCAGCATAAGATAAATCACAAATCGGTTCTCCTTTAAAAAATAAAAATTGAGCAGCCCCCTCATTTGCATAAATTTTTGCAGGTAGTGGGGTGGTATTTGAAAATTCGAGTGTAACATGTCCTTCCCATTCTGGTTCTAATGGAGTTACGTTTACAATTATGCCACACCTAGCGTAAGTTGATTTCCCCACACAAATCACTAATGTTTCTTTAGGGATTTTAAAGTATTCTACTGTTCTCGCAAGTGCAAAGCTGTTGGGAGGTATAATGCAGAAGTCAACATCTCTATCAACAAAACTAGATTCAGAAAATTTCTTCGGATCAACGGTTGCTGAATTAACATTGGTAAAAATTTTAAAATTTCTTGAAACTCTGGCGTCATATCCGTAAGAAGATAGTCCGTAAGACAAAACATTCGTTTTTTCAAGCTTATCAACAAAAGGATCTATCATATTGTTTTCCTTAGCCATTTTTCTAATCCAGGAATCAGGCATTATTGCCATTTAATCTCTCCTTTCTTTTTTTTAAATTTTTTTTTAATGCTTTAGAAAGTCTCTCAAATTTTTCTTGGTCTTTATTCATTTTTGTTTGAACTTCTTTTTTCTAACTTATTATATTTCGTGGAAATACCTTTTGAAAGTTTGACTGGATATTTTTTTTTATTTTTTTTTATTTTCTCAATACATGCTTTTTCTATATTTATGTTTGCAATATCTGCAAATCTTAACAAATAAAGCATAACATCAGCCAGTTCTTCATTTATTGATTTAGTGATTTGCTTTTCTTTCCAAAAGATAGATTCTTCATTTTCCCATTGAAATATCTCTAAAAGCTCAGATGATTCAATATTTATAGATATAGCTAAATTTTTTAAACTATGAAATTTATTCCAATTCCTATCATTAGCAAATTTTCTTAGTTGTTTTTGAATTTTTAATTCATTCATTATTAAACTATTTTTATAATAATTTTAAAAAGTTTTGAAGTCATAATATATCTCTTTAGTTAAATTATTAAACATAAATATTTGTTAAATCTCTAAAATATAAAAAAATAGAAAAAAAAATTTTTTTTTTTCACAGAATTTGATAATCTCAAAATGTATGATGGATATTATTTGGGGAAGATTTTCATTACTTTTTTATACTTTTGTTGCATTAATTATTTCAACAATTGGTTCTTTCTTTTTCGGCATATTTGTTTATGTGGTATTAATTAGTGCTACTCTTTTTTTCGTTGCACTAAAAGATTTCTCTCAAAAAAAAAGATCTATATTATCTAATTTCCCATTACTCGGAAGGTTTCGATTTCTCTTAGAGAGTATCAGACCAGAATTAAGACAGTATTATTGGGAGTCTGATGATGATGAGGTGCCATACTCAAGAAATCAAAGAACTATGGTTTATCAAAGGTCAAAAAATATTGGTGGAGTAAGACCATTTGGTTCATTAGAAAATATGTATAACGATGACTTCGTATGGTTAAATCATTCAATCAGCCCAACATCAATTCAAAGCAGTGATTTTAGAACAAAGGTCGGTACTGGAGAAAAATCATATGATATGTCTGTATTAAATATTTCAGGCACATCATTTGGAGCAATTTCTCCACCTGCAATTACCTCTTTAAGTAAATCCGCAAAAATAGGGGGATTTGCTCATAATACAGGTGAAGGGTCTATGTCTAAATATCATGAAAATGGTGGTGGTGATACTGTATGGCAGATATCATCGGGTTACTTTGGATGTAGAGATAAAGCAGGAAATTTTTGTTCTAAAACATTTGAGAAAATGGCTAAAAAAGAACAAATTAAAATGATCGAAATTAAAATAAGTCAAGGAGCTAAACCAGGACATGGTGGCATGCTTCTAGCTCCTAAAGTAACTGAAGAAATTGCAAAAACACGAGGAATAGAAATGGGAAAGGATTGCGTTTCTCCATCTAAACACAAAGAATTCAGTAATCCATCGGAGCTTTTAGATTTCGTCGAAACCTTAAAAAGACTCTCCGGAAAAAAACCAGTTGGAATAAAAATGTGTATTGGCCATCCCTGGGAGTTAATATCTATAGTTAAAACAATGTTAATTAAAAAAAAATACATCGATTTTATAACTATTGATGGTGCTGAAGGAGGAACAGGGGCAGCTCCTGCAGAGTTTGCTGATCATCTTGGGTCTCCATTAAAGGATGCAATAATTTTTGTTGATAATGCTCTTATCGGATCAAATTTACGTGACAGGGTAAAAATTGGTGTTTCTGGAAAAGTTGTTACTGCATTTGATATGGCTCATATGTGCTCTCTGGGTGCAGATTGGGTTAACATGGCTAGGCCATTCATGTTTGCCATTGGATGTATTCAGTGTAGATCATGTCACACGGGAGAATGCCCAAGTGGAATAGCCACAATGGATCCGATGCGGTACAGGGCAATTGATGTAGAAGATAGATCGGAAAGAGCTTATAATTTTCATAAAAATACATTGTTTGTCTTTAAGGAATTACTCGAGTCTGTGGGAGTTAACCATCCGTCTGAGTTGAACAGAAGACATATTGTAAGAAGGCTATCTGAAAGTGAAATACGTCTAGCTGATCAGATATATCCCAAAGTAGAAAAAGGTGAATTAATAAGAAAAGGTAAGAAAAGCGTAGCTGACCCCAGGCTTGACGTTTACTGGAATAGAGTTACGCCTAATAGTTTTAATTTTACAAATTAAATCAGAATTAATTTTCATATTAAAAATTAACAATCTATTATAAGTTCAATATAAAGTTAATTTTTTAGATATGAAGTTTTTTAATAGTTATATTTTACTTATTCATCCATGCCCTCTTAGTTTAATAGTAAAACAGGGTCTTGGTAAGACTCAGCCACTGGAGCGTAACCAGTAGAGGGCACCATTATGCAAGGAAACTTAACAAGACAAATTTTTATTGGTTTCATTTTTGGAATAATAGTAGGTCTTATGACATCTCTAATTGAATTACCAAGTAATGTAAGAAATTTTTTTTTAGAATTATTTAGTTTTGGTGGGGACGTATTTCTAAAAACAATTAAAATGTTAGTTGTTCCAGTCGTTTTTTTTTTCCCTTGTAAATGGGGTAGCTAATTTAAATGACATTAAATCATTAGGACGAATTGGACTAAAATCATTTGTACTATATTTAACAACAACTTTTTTTGCTATAACTATATCCCTAGTGACAGCAAACTTTTTTAATCCAGGAAAAGGTATCAGTTTAGAGTTAGATTCTAAAATGATCAAAGTTGAAGATCCTCCTTCTTTTCTTGAAATTATTTTAAACATTATACCAAATAATCCTTTCCAATCGCTAGTTAATGGAGAAATGCTTCAAGTAATCTTTTTTGCCATTTTGTTAGGTAGTGCATTATCTTTGATTAAACAGGAGTCAGCCGTGAAAAATTTTTTTGATGATTTCAATAAAATCATCATGAAAATCCTTTCTTTTGTTATGATTATTGCACCATTTGGTATATTTTGCTTAATCTCAAAAACATTTGCAACCCAAGGGTTATCATCAATTTTAGAGCTTTTGAAGTATTTTATTTTGGTTATAGTAGTTTTAATAACTCACGTAATTATAGTTTATTTACCTGTTATAAAATTTTATGGAAAAGTAAATCTAGATAAATTCCTTTCTGGAATCAAGGACGCATTGGTGTTTTCCTTTTCTACATCAAGTAGCAGCGCCACTATTCCTGTAACTTTGAGTTGCTTAAAAAAAAACTTTAATATCAAAGATAATGTTGCTTCTTTTACGGTACCGTTAGGTGCTACAATAAATATGGACGGAACAGCGATCATGCAGGGTGTTGCAACCGTATTTATAGCTAACTTGTATGGATTAGACCTAATTATTTCTGATTACATCACAATAATTTTAACAGCAACTTTGGCGTCAATTGGAACCGCCGGTGTCCCAGGTGTGGGTATTATAATGCTAGGAATGGTTTTAGGACAAGTTGGTCTCCCACTAGAGGGGATAGCAATTGTAATGGGAGTCGACAGATTTTTAGACATGCTCAGAACATCTGTTAATATTACTGGTGATGCAATGGTTTCAATTGTTGTAAATAAAGCTGAAAAATGAAGTGGTACGAGGTGGAGCTTGAAATACCGATATTCGGTAAAAATTTTGAAATAGTTGAAGCATTGGATATCAAAACGGCAAAGTTGATCGCAATTAGAAAAACAGAAATGAATTATAATGTTAAAAGTAATGACATCTTAATTATTAGTACTAAAGAAATTAATTTGTAAAAATAACTTTTTTTCCAAATAACCTTGAAGAAATTTCATTTTCCTCCATCGCAACTTTACCATTAATTATTGTATAAATTGGCATACCTTTAATTTTTATGCCATCATATGGTGTCCATTTAGATTTGCTGTGTATCCAATCATTTGAAATTCTAAACTCCTTATTCATATCTACTATCACGAGATCAGCATCATAACCAATTTCAATTCTACCCTTATTAGCAACATTATATATTTTTGCTGGATTTTCACATGCCAACCTTACCAAGTCAAATATTGATAATTTACCTTTGTTAACAAAATCTAACATAACAGGCAAAAGGGTTTGCACTCCAGTCATCCCAGATGGCGACTCAGGATAAGGTTTACTTTTTTCATCAAAAGTGTGTGGAGCATGATCAGAACCGATAATATCTATAACTTTTCTAGTTAAACCATCCCATAGTCCTAAGTTATGTGATTTGTCTCTTATGGGCGGGTTCATTTGAGCTAATGTTCCAAGTTTCTCATAGCATTCAGGAGAAGTAAAAAATAAATGTTGTGGAGTAACTTCGCATGTTGCAATGTCTTTATTTTTCTCCAACAACTCAACTTCCTCTTTTGTTGTTAAATGAAGGATATGAATTTTCTTTTCAGCCCTTTGAGCATTTTTAAGTAACCTTTTTGTACAATTTACTGCTGAAGCAACATCCCTTATTTTTGGGTGATCAATAATATTTAAGTCTTTTTTTGAAAATAAGTCTTTTCTTTGTCTCAATCTATATTCGTCTTCACTATGTACTGCAATCATCTTTTTTGATTTCTTCAAAATTTTTAAAACACTTTCATCATCTTCAACTAATAGATCACCAGTAGATGAACCCATAAAAATTTTTACTCCACAACATCCTGGATAGGATTCAAGTTGATTAATTTGGTCTATATTTTCTTTGGATGCTCCAACAAAAAAACTAAAATTTGAATAACTATATTTTTCAGCAATATTAAACTTTCTTTCTAACTCTTTAATATTTACGGTTGGAGGAGATGTATTTGGCATTTCAAAAAATGTAGTCACCCCACCAGCAATTGCACTTTTTGATCCATGAGAAATATCTTCTTTATGAGTAAGTCCTGGCTCTCTGAAATGTACTTGCGTATCTATAACACCTGGCATAACCATCAAACCATTAATATCAATAATTTTTTTAGAAGATTTTCTGGATAAATCTCCAATCTGTGAAATACTTGAATCTCTAATTCCAATATCTAATTTTTCTACCTTTTTAGACGGTAAAATTAGGTTTCCACTTTTTAAAATTATGTCAAAATCATCCATTTTATATATTTCATTCATTTATGATAAGACGTCAAAAAAATTTCCTTTTGCTCTAACTCCTTCAATATTTGTAAGGTACCATGAAGTAAAGAATAAAATATGCCAAAGAGGTTTTACAAATTTTTTATCTGTTTTAACCCCGTTAACGATATAATGAAGCTCACCTTTACTAAAGTATTTTCTCAAAAAATCTTGATTTATTAATATCTTTTCTAGTTCATCTATTCTTTTAGGAAGCCAATCATAAATAGGTACAGTGAATCCTTTTTTTTTTTCAAATGCATTTTTACATGAATATTTTTTTTTTAGGAAATTTCTTATGTAAAACTTACCAAAACCATTTCGAATTTTTAATTTATCTTTAATATAAAACAGATTTTTAAATAATTCCTTATCTATAAATGGCGTTCTACCCTCCATCCCGTAAGTCATTAAGCATCTATCCAATTTAACTAACAAGTCATTTGGGAGCCAGTTACTATAATCAAAAAATTGTGAACGTTGTAAAGACGATTCTCCAAATCTAAAAACTCTTGAATTATGAATTTGCAGATCATGAGACCAACTTTGGAATTTATTTTTAAATATTGAATTGAAAGTTCCCTTTGGAAAAAAATTTTTTTTAAAGAGTATCCTTTGTGTTTTCTTGTATCTACCATAACCCCCAAACAATTCATCACCTCCCTCACCAGTAATAACTACCTTAAATTTTTTATTAGCTATACTTGCTAATTTAAAAGTTGGAAGAATTGCATAATCAGCAATAGGTTCGTCAATGTTTCCTGCTGCGAATAATAACCAATCCCAAAAGTCATTTTCTGAAAAATTGACTTTTACAAGATCTACATTTAATTTTTTTGTTACTTCATCAAGATAATTTGAAGAACCATTTTCAAAATACACGGAATATGCCGTTATATTTTTTTTCTTAAGCTGGTTTATGTAATACATTAATAACATTGAATCTATTCCACCCGAAAAAAAAACACAATATGGAACGTCACTTCTTAAATGACTCGATATAGATTCATTAATCAAACTATTTATAGAGTCATGATTAATCTCTTTTGATTTTTTTTCTGGCAAAGAATTTATTAAACTTTTTTTTATTCTTCCGTTTTTGATTATTAATATTTGACCAGGTAGTACTCTATTTATTTCTCCATAAATTGTATTTTTTCCAGTACAATATTGTATTTGCATAAATTCTTCTAACTTTGAATCATTAATTTTACATTTTTTAGTTTTAAATTTTTTTATTGGCTTAATCTCCGAACAAAAAATTATACCCTCTTTTTCATTAGAAAAATAGAGTGGCTTGATACCAAATTCATCTCTAGCTAAGATAACTTCCTCTTTTTTTTTGTCATAAATAACAAATGAATACATTCCTCTTAATTTACTAAAACCACCTACTCCATATTGTTCATATAAAGCCAAAATTGATTCTGAGTCAGACTTTGTTAAGTATTTATAAGTTTTATTTTTTCTTCTAATTTCTGGATCATTATAAATTTCACCATTTGCAACTAAAACATATTTTTCATTTTCAATTGGTTGGTTTCCAGAATTCAAATCAATAATTGAAAGTCTAGTATGTACAAGTGTTACGTTTTTACTCACAAACGAACCGTTACTGTCAGGGCCTCTATGAGATAAAAAGTTTTTAAGGAACAAAACTTTCTTTGATACCGTTAAATTTGATCTAAAAAAAGAAAAGCCTGCTATTCCACACATGATTTACTAATTTTTTTAAAATATTTTATATATTTGTCTAAAATTACACTTTCAGAGTAATTTTTTTTAAACAAGTGATATCCATTTTTTACAATTTTTTTTTTTAAATATGAACTTGAGGAAAGCTCTTTAATTTTTTTGACAAGATCAAAAACATTGTCTTTTTCAAATTTTAATCCATTTATTTTGTGTTTTATTAATTTTTTTGGACCATCAACATCCGAAACAACAACTGGTATTTTATGTGCCCATCCATCCACCACAACATTACCAAATGGTTCATGTCTTGACGGACAAACAAGAATGGAGCATGCATTTAAGTACTGAGAGATATTATCACTCCATTTAATTATCTCAACCCTTTCACCTAGGTGATATTTGTTTATTAATGAATAGTAAGTTTGTTTAAGTTTTCCTCCACCAATAATTAAAAGATTAAAATTTGGTAAAAATGACATTGCTTTGACCATGATATCAATTGCTTTATTTTCATGAAATCTTCCCATGCAAACAATTGTTTCGTTAAAACTATTTTTTAAATTAATCTTATCGTTTTTATTCTCTGAGACAAAATTTGGAATAAACTCAACTTTCCTCTCATCCCATCCCTTGGAAATCACATAATCTTTTAAACTAATAGTATTTGTAATTAAATAATCACACTTACTGTAATTTTTAATTTTATAAAAACCACCTAACCGACCAACTGTTACTTCGTTAGATATCTTTTCACTAGGGATAACTTGTGATGCCCTATTCATCCAAGTTAATACAACATTTGGTGAAAAGTTCTGAATTACTTTTTTAATCCTTAGTTCACAAAGTGGATTATGTCTGTAAAAAAATTTAATCTGTTCTATATCCTTGACTTTATTTTTTAAATTTTTAAATCTTTTTTCGTTTGTCCGTATTATTACTTTTTGATTGATTTTCTTATTTTTTTCAAAGGATATTGCTATTCTCTCAAAAAAAAGCTCTGCTCCACCAAATTCGGCTCCACTAATAATATTAAGAACTCTCAAGTTATGATTTTCTGCCATTTTTTTGCAACTTCTTTCCATGTAAAGTAATTTTGTTTTTTCTTTAATTCTTTATTCATATCTATCCATAACTCATCGTCGTTAAGCAATTTAACAGTATTCTTACAAAACTCCTCGTCATTATTACAAATAAAACCAGTTTTTCCATCAATTAATCTTTCTTGTAAGCAACCAAGATTTCCTACAACAGCAGGAACACCAAGCATTTGAGATTCGGCTAGAGCCATACAAAAAGTTTCTTCAGTACTACCTTTATAAATAAAAACTCTAGAATTTTCTAATTTGTTAAAAAGATTCTCCCTTTTTATTGGTTCATTCAAAATAACACCCATATTCTTGAGTGACTGTGCCTTCAACAATATTTCCTTAATTTCTCTAGAGTGTTTTGTACCAAATTTTCCATATGTCTGAAAACCAGAATAAATTAGCAATTTAGAATTTTTACTCTTTGGAAAAATATAATTTTCCCATTTTTCTAACAGCCAAGATAAACCTCTCATCGGGTTGGATGTAAAAATTGCATTTCGCATAGGAATTCTGGATTTTATTTTTTTTTTAAATAAATTTTCATCAATTCCATATGGAATAACAATTCTCTCATTTGCTGGTGCCCAATTGGGATAGGTACTTAAATGATAGTTACTTGAAAAAACAATTTTAAACTTGTTAAAAAAAAGCTTAGAAAGATATCTATATTTTAGAAGGTAGTGCGCGGGATTGTGAATCCAAAAAATTCTATTTGTACATTCCTTTTTAAAATTTAAGTATTTGTCTCCTCTATTTATAACCAATGTATCGAACTTTTCTGATTCAAGATCTAAGCCTATCCTTTTCCAATTCACACCATTAATTTTTCCTTGATTTACACAATTATTATATACAACTATCTCATAACCTAACTCAGATAAGTTTTCCACTAATGAAACAAAGGCAACTTCAGCTCCTCCATAAGGTCTCTCTCTTAGGGTTTTCGAATCAAATTCAATACCATTATCAATGAATAAAATTTTTGTCATTTTGATTTTCTATATTTTAGAAATGATAGTAATGGATAAATTGCGGCTACAATAGCTATTGTAAAACCAATTCTTTTTTCTTTGTATCCTTTTCTTAAATAAAAGCATTTCCAAAATCTTGAAAATAATCTTCTAATATTTCTAATTAGTGTTTCATTATGATTGGAATTTTTTAAATCAATTGCTCTTGAATTCGAGTAGCTGTTTAGTTTGTTAAAAAGATCTGAGATATTTTTACAATAGAAATGATCCAACTTATTTTCAAGAGTTTTTCCTTGCTTTCCAAATAACTTAATCTTTGGATGAACTCTTTGATTCCCCCATTTTTTTATTTTATTTCTAAATAATCCAGCATAAGCAGACTTTCCAAAATAAGCTCCCCAGCCATTTTTTATTATTCTTTTTCCTAGATAATTTTTAACCTGAATCTGGTGCCAATCTGCCGAGCTCAAGTTAATTGTTTTTATTATTTCTTTTTGCAACTCAATTGACACCCTCTCATCTGCGTCTACTTCTAATATCCAAGGTCCTTTGCATTTTTTTATTCCATAGTTTCGTCTTTCACCTTCAATATTCCAACTTCCTTTATACAGTTTAGATGTATACTTCTTCACAATTTTTTCAGAATTATCACTACATTTATCTAAGATCACAACGATTTCGTCTGCAAAATTAACTGAATCAATACACTCTTTAATTTGCTTTTCTTCATTGTTGATAACTATTAATACAGAAAGTTTACTCATTTACTTTTTTATAAAACTCTTTAGTTCCTCAAAAACTTTATTTATTTTGAGTTCAAGCATCAAGCTTCCAGATTCCTTAGAATTAAAATTCTTATGTCCCATTAAATTTTCTGGAGATTTTGGACTTCTGATTGCCAGATTGTGTCCTCCCCATGGACCATAAATATTTTTATCACTGGGTCCAAATAATCCTATAGTTCTAGTTTTTGCTAATGACGACATATGCATAAGTCCAGAATCATTTCCAATAAATAAATCACACATTTTCATAATATGAAAAATTTCAACCAATTCTGAGGTGCCAAATAAATCATAAATATTTGCTTTTTTATATTTTAAAATATTTATAATAGATTTTTTTTCACTTTGCGGCCCGGTAATAATAAAAATTGCCTTTTTAGGTAAAATTTCTCTTTCTATCTTTATGATTAGTTCTAAATATCTCTCTGATGGCCAAATTTTTCCCTCCCAATTAGCTGTTGGGGCGACCATGATTAGTTTATGATTCTTTTTTAATTTTTTTAATTTTTTAAAATTTTCATTTTTAAATTTTAACTTACTAGAAATTTCTATATGTGGATCTAGTGTTTGACCTGAAATATTTTGTGAAACATCCTTAACTTTATGTA